>Ga0207757_100010_pt1 | contig 249153 bp, 281 predicted proteins | sample A23P3SouthBayCA_2_FD_187752 | JGI IMG/M metagenome (GOLD analysis project Ga0207757, IMG submission 187752) | Aerobic enrichment media microbial communities from Eden Landing Ponds, California, USA - A23 P3 (2) (SPAdes) | ecosystem: Environmental > Aquatic > Marine > Unclassified | place... | reverse complement strand
TGGTTACGACGCTTCAGACACCACTACAACCATGAACGGCCGAACCAAGCACTCGACGGCAAAACGCCAGCTGAGGTCATCCAGAACTAGACAGTGCCATCTGTGCCGAAGTTATTTCAAAACTACATCTTTGTTTACTCAATTAATCACACAACTGTTATACATGGGTCCAGACTATGAGTAGTTGGCACGCAGCACTCTATGTGTCCCAACCACATCTGCTGCGTGCTACTTTCACAAAACCGTGTCTAGAGACGGAAATAGCGCGTCTCGGCCGCGATCTCATCGAAGACCGTTGCTGTCAAATCCACCACAACAGTACGTTACTGACCGTGTTTCGGCTGCAATATCACTTCTCGGGCTGAACTGTTTACCTGAAAAGGCAAGTGTATTAGACAGTTAGTGTGTCAATATAATTTTATAATTTTAGATTATTATTGGGTGGCGTCGGTCTTTCACCAGGATTCACTCGGATATCAGATAGTCATTTTGTAGATCATAATGCTAACTAATAAATTGACAGTAGGATTAATATGGTAGATAGACATATTTTTACTAATGAGTGGGTCCGACAAGCGGCCCGGGCGGCCATCCGACGGCTCAGACATCCTCCACGCGGAGTTCGACTGGGAAGTCGCCTCACCGTCGGTGGCCGTCGTTCAGACGGTCGCAACCGCGGCCGACCGGGAGGCCATAGAGCTATCGCCGCTCATCGAGACGCTCGATCCGGACGCACTCGACGAACTGATTATGCATGCGTCAGGCCCGGACAGCGCCGTATCGCTCTCGTTTCGGCTGGGCGATTACGCGGTGACCGTGACCGGAACCGGTGACGTGTATGTCCGCACCAAGCACGTCCATTCGTGACCGGCCACGGGGCAGCAGTGCCGCCGTCGCCAGCCGGCTACCGGAGGCGGTCCGGCGGGGCCCTTGCTACCTAGCAGTCAGCCGGTCGCATTACCGAGCCTGACAGTGCCGAGCGTCGTCGTCCGCTCGCCCGGTGCACCGAGCGGGCGTCCGGTCCAGCGGACCGCGACGGTGTCGGCGCTGTCGAGGAAGAAGCCGACTGAGACATCGCCGTCGAGATAGCTACCGTCATCGTCCGAATCCACGCCCGGGTCGTCAAGGACGATTGTATCGCCAGACTCGACGGGTAGCTGGTCCGCCTCAGCCCACGTCAGCGTGGTCGAGCGGTTCCGGTCGGCGTCGGTGACGACGAGCTCCAGCGCGTGCGTGCTGGTTTCCGTGAGTCTGTCCCCGCCGGCGTGAGTAAGTGTGACCGTCCCTGTCTCGGCGTCGAACTCGCCGTCGATGGTGACCGACGGGGCCGATGTCCGCAGGTCCGCGCCGGGACCGACGACGAGCGCGACCAGTCCGGCGACGGCCAGCGCCGCGAGTCCCCAGACGGCGACCCGCTCGACCGTGACGAGACCTCGACCGCGCGACGACTCAGGACTCATTGCCCGAACTCTCCCGCGGGACGGAAATAAGCGCCCCGGTACGGTCCGGATGCCGGCGTAGCCGGCCCGTGTCGATGTCTTCCCACGAGCAGCGAGACTGTCACGGTCGTCGCCCGCGGTTCCGGCTGTTCGAATTGGCACCGTTCTATTTGTACGCCGAGTGAGAGTATCCGTCTGATGCCCTCCGTCGTCTCCGAAATTGTGTTCAGCGAGCCGTCCGGCCGACCGCAGACACTCGTCCAGTTCTCCGGCGCACTCGTCTTTCTCAGTCTCTACGCGTACGCCTGGAGCGTCGGCGACGCCGCTTCGAGTGGCTGGCTGCTCGGAATGGCGGTCGGGGCCGCCCTGTCCGGCGTTGCCGAAGCGCTCCCGAAACGGCACCGACGGGGAGCCGGTGTCCTCCGTGTCGCGGCGATTCTCGTATTCGGGACCGTGCTCGCTGCCACCGTCTTCGTCCCGGAACTCGGTATCGTGTGACGTCTGTCCGCGTGATTCCGGTATCGAACTGTTCGAGACAGCGGTACCGGTGGTCGGGAACCCGTTCTTTTGAAGTGTCTCAATCGTCTACCCATCCTACAACGAATGAGTCAGGATTTCTACGAGATACTGGGTGTCTCTCGGGACGCCTCCGAAGACGAGATCAAGGAGGCCTATCGAGAGAAAGCCCGGGAATACCACCCGGACGTGAGCGACGACCCCGACGCCGAGGAGAAGTTCAAGAAAGCCAAGAAAGCCAAGGAGGTCCTTACCGACGAGGAGAAGCGCCAGATGTACGACCAGATGGGCCACGAGCGCTTCGAGCAGGCCGAGAAGCGCGGCGGCGCTGGCGGTGGCGGCGGCCGCGGCGGGATGGGCGGGGACCCGTTCGGCGGCGGCGCTGGTGGCTTCGATATGCAGGACATCTTCGACCAGTTCTTCGGCGGCGGTGGCCGCGGCGGGCGCGGTGGCAGCCGCCGGCGACAGGGGCAGGACCTCCAGACGCGACTGGAGATCGACCTCGAAGAGGCGTACAACGGCGCGACGAAGCAACTGAACGTCACCCGGCCGGAAGCCTGCGACGACTGCGACGGGGCCGGACATCCGCCGGGGGCCGACTCGGAGACCTGTCCTGAGTGTAACGGCCAGGGCCAGACGACGCAGGTCCAGCAGACGCCGATGGGGCGCGTCCAGCAGAGGACGACCTGTCGCCGATGTGACGGCGAGGGGACGCTGTACGACGAGACGTGTTCGACCTGTCGGGGCAACGGCGTCGTCCAGAACGACGCGAGCCTCGAGGTCGAAATCCCGGCCGGAATCGCCAACGGGCAGACGCTCCGGATGGAGCGAGAGGGCGCGCCCGGGGAGAACGGCGGCCCGAACGGCGACCTGCTCATCGAGGTGAGCGTCCGCGATCACCCGGACTTCGAGCGCGACGGCGACGACCTGCAACACCAGCAGGCCATCTCGTTCCCGCAGGCCGTCTTCGGTGACACCATCACCGTCCCGACGCTGGACGGCGAAGTCGAAGTCGACGTGCCCAGCGGGACCCAGAGCGGCGAGGTGTTCCGGCTGGAGGGGAAAGGAATGCCCCGCCTTCGCCGCCGCGGCCGGGGTGACCTCTACGTACAGGTACAGGTCGTCACGCCCGACAGCCTCAACGCCGAACAGAAGGAGGCCCTCGAACAGTTCGCGGAGGCCGGCGGCGAAGAGGTCGATGTCGAGGAAGGCTTCTTCGAGAAACTGAAGAACTCGCTGTAGTCAGTCGCCGCTCGCCGGCGTCCCGTCTGAGCCAGACTGTCCCTCATACTTGGCAAGCGCCGCCGAGAGCGCGGCATCGGCGTTGACATCGAGCCGTTCACACAGGGCGAGCAGTGCGAACAGGGCGTCGCCGAGTTCGTCCTCCCGTATCGACAGCGCCGTCGAGTCGGTGCCGTAGCCGGTCGTTTCGTTGACTTCGGCCGCGATGTCGCCGAGTTCAGCCACCACATCGAGCAGCCGGTAGGCGGGCGGCGTGTCGATGTCGTTGTGCCTGAGTACGTCGGCAACTTGTTGCTGTCTTTTCATTTCTATAGCGTGGGGGAGGCCACCTACATCGGCTTTGTGGCCGCGCTGTTTTTCATCACCGGGACCGAACGACGGCACATGCAGGTACTCGGTGATCTCGTCGCGCAGGCGCGCAATCGCGACGGCGTGCTCTTTCGTTCGCCGGAGCGGTCGACGCCGTACAGTTACTCCGACTTCGCCACGAACGCCTGGAAAGGCGGGAATCTGCTGCGACACTACGGCGTCCGGCACGGGACGCGGGTCGCCGTCGTCGTCGGGCCGAAGGAACCCACCGACGAGGACCAGCCTGGCTACCTCCGGGGCGCGCCGGACGCCCTGCTTGCCTTCCTCGCAGCGGCGCTCGACGGCGCGGTCGTAGATATGGACCCGCCGAATGCGGTCGATGCGACGGCGCTTATCGCGCCAGCGGCCTGGCTCGACCGCTACACGCAGGGGCCAGGGACGAAGGGGTTGGCATACGGCGGCCCGGTCGAGGACCCCACCATCGCCCAGTTCGAGCGGGAGTTGTGGAGCGAAAACCCGCTCCAGCCACCGGGCGAAGTTTCGCCCGAGGACGACGTGTTGGCGGCCGACAGAACGTACACGCACGGCGAACTCATGGCCGAAAGCGGCCGCGTCGTCGCCGATTACGACATCGACGCGGAGACGACCGTCGCGCTCCGGGCACCGATGACGACAGCGGGCGCGGTCGTCGCCGGACTGCTTGCGCCAATGCGGGCCGGCGCGACAGTGGTGTTCGGCGGCGACGAGATTGCGGATATCGCCGTTGCCGATGGGGATGCGCCCGAAGAAACCGTTGTTCGGCCGGACGACGCGACACCGTCGTAGCGTCTGTCAAACGTCCGTTACGGAGGCGTTTAGCGAGTCGCGCGGTACTCGCCGTGTGTGACGCCGATGGGAAGCGTGATCAGAACACGAGTAGGCCAACCATGCTCGTCAAAATAGTGCCTATAGGCATTGACCCATGAGCGTTCTGACGGCGAGGACACCGAAGCGAACAGTACAGACGACCGCCGTTTTGCGTTCGTCGAAGGGACGTCTCATCTGGTGAAGCGGTGTCTCAAGCCCTTGGAGAGATGTTTTTGGCATCATGAATAGAGAGGGACTATCCAGCACTTGGTCGCTGTTGGTTTCATACTAGCACCGACCAATGGGTTCGGCAGTTGCTCTGCTTTCTTAAAGAATTTATTTGTCCGGCTACAAGCAGACGTATGGATTTTGACTTCGTGACCGCAGTAGCCCCACTCGTCGCAATTGTCGCCGTCGCGACGGTCGCGCTCACATCTATGATGGGTCGCTCGACGGTGTTCATGATGGTGCTGCCCTCGATGATCGTATTCTCGGTCATTGCGTTCTTCTTCGGAATGAAACACGGTGAGTTCCGCGCCAGTCCGTAGCAGTCCATCTCGGTCCAAAGGTCCGCGAGGTCAAGGCACCACTACCCTGAATTGTTCCGATTCCGGGTGCCCTCGGTGACCGGTACGTGCTGTGTGTCGACTGATTTAGGTCTGTGTGAGAACTCTCTGTCAGGTAACTCTGTTTCACCGTGTCTGGTGAGTGCCTTGTCGGATTCAATACTGGTCTGTCACTGGAGCCAGGGTCGTCTAAACGTTGGCCTTGCGGTCACTCCGTCGGTCGAACGAGGTCCGCAAGCGTCACCAGCAGGCCGAGCACCCACCCCAGCGGGATGGAGATACCGAGCCAGATGATGACGTAGGCGATGCCTTCCCGGTCGAAGTTCTGGATGAAGAACTCGGCGGCACCCACAGTAGCCAGCACCTCATAGAGGAACCACCGGGACAGCGAATCGCTTGCTGGAATGATGACCGAGGCGACCGTCGTCGAGTACAGCGCCGCGACGACCGGCGGCAGGAAGATAGCCGTCATGGCGAACGGGTACGCCAGTGCGACCGTCGTTCCGCGACCACCGACCCGTCGGAAGGTGACGGCGAGTGCGGCCGACAGCGTCGCAACCCCGCCGGCGACAGCGACAGCGGTGAACCCACCCGACACCAGGTCGATACTCCCCGGTTCGAACCGCGCGAGAGCCGCCAGGCCGCCCCAGACGAGCACAGAGAGTAGAACGACGCCGACAACGCCCAGGCGGGTCGCCGTGCCGTCGATACGGCGGGTCTGGTACCGCAGGACGACGCCACACAGCACCAGTGGATAGACCAGCGCGATGACTGGCACCCCGATCGCAGACCAGAGGCGGTAGAGGGCCATTCCGACCGAGGAGTCCGGTGTCCACGTCCCGAGGACGGTGTTGTCAGCGTTTCGCTGGCGTGGATACACGATTTCCATCCACGTTTCGTGTAAGCGGTTGAGGTCGATGCGGATCCCGCCGACGACCCCGTGGCTTCCGGTAGACATACCGGTGGTTTCGGTCTACCGGCGTTAAATGTTTCACGGCACCGGGGACTGGTGCGCTGTCGCCGCACGGACGACTGCCTCTATTCGAAACCGACATATTCAGGACGGGGAGTCCCAAACGGTCAGGTATGACAGACGGTAGAGCGGACGTGTCCCGTCGGGGCTTCTTACGGACAGCGGCCGGAGCCACGGCTGTGTCGGCCGCTGCAGGCACCGCGACCGCACAGGAAGGCACCGAAGGTGGCGACGGCGGTGGCGGCGGCGGGCCGCCGGATTTCGGCGGGTTCCTCGACCAGGTCGGAAACTATGACGGCTCAGTCGCTGATGCGACCGGACAGGACACGGCGACGGTGGAGGTCGGCGTGCAGGCCAACGGCGGGGCCTTCGGCTTCGGCCCGCCCGCGATTCACGTCGACAACGGCGCGACCGTCCAGTTCGAGTGGACGGGCAACGGCGGCGGCCACAACGTCGTCTCGGACGGTGACGGGCCGCTGGACTCGGGCAGCCCAGTCTCTAGCGCCGGCGTCAACTACGAGTACACCTTCGAGGAAGACGGCATCTACCCCTACGTCTGCGTGCCACACGAGGGGCTCGGGATGAAGGGGGCCGTCGTCGTCGGAACGGACTACCCAACGAAGTCCTCCGGCGGCGGTGGTGGTAGTGGGAGCTCCGGCCCGCCCGAAGTGCCAAACAGCGCGAAGACGCTCGGCGTGGCAACCTCGTTCGTGATGGTCGCGACGCTCGGACTCGCGTACTTCTTCATCCGGTACGGCGGCGACTACGAGACGCCCGAGTAGCGGGTCGTCGCCCTGTTACACCGAATCCGGACCCGTGTGAATCTTCAGATCAACGTCCCGTTCCTGTCCTTCGAGGTCCTCGACGACGCGTTCGACGATTTTGGTCGCTTCCTTTCGGATGAGCGGCTTGACTTTCTCGATAACCCAGTCCATCGAGACCAAGCGGGGAAGGTCGATGGCACTGTCCGAGGCCGACCCGGGGTCGAACGCGACGTGAAACCGCACCCGTGACGCCGTCTCCACGTCCGCCGGGACGCCGTCCGGATCAGGCTCGACCGCCCAGTACCCATCGGCGTCGATGTCTTTGACGATGCGCCAGTCGATTCGCGTCGGTGGCGACACGTCGGTCACCTCCGACCGAGCGGTGTAGGAGAGCTTCCACCACGAGAACACGAGGTCGTAGTTCGTGCCCGGCGTTCCGTCGCCGTCCTGCATCACTCGGTCGAGGTACTCCGAGTATCGTGCGTACCCCGGAAAGTCCAGCAGAAACTCGTACACCTCTTCGGGTGGAACGTACACGACCGTGCTGACCTCGACTTCGTCCACGTCTGTGACACCGGATGTACTGAAGGTAAACTTTCGGGCCTGGCACCCCATCCGTGGCCGCGTTTTTTGCCGAAAGATTTCCACAGGGCATAATCACGAACAGAAAATATTATCACTCTGTATTGGATATAGGGGAAGTACCATGAGTGCATCCGATATCCAATCCGCTGATACCGACAGCGAGCACGAGACCAGCGGGTGGGAAGCCGTTCGCGACCTCCCGCCGAGCGCGAAACTCGTCGCGAAAGTCCTGGAGTACAACGATACCCTGACCCAGAGCCAACTCGCCGAGGAGACGCTACTGCCGCCGCGGACGGTCCGGTACGCCCTTTCCCGCCTCGAAGATGTCGGCGTCATCGACTCCCGGTTTTCGTTCGCCGACGCGCGCAAACGGATCTACACGCTCCAAGTCGAGTAACCGGCGCCCGCTTCCTGCGCCGATACCCGTTTCACTCCCCCTTGCCGCCCGTTCCAGTGTGAGGACAACGTTGATTAGTCAGCCTCACAAGACATCTGGTATGAAAGTCGTCCTGATTGGTGTCGGGCAGGCTGGCGGGAAAGTAACCCAGTCTCTTGCCCAATTCGACTACGACATGGGGTTCGACGCCGTCCGGGGTGCCCTCGCCGTCAACACGGCACGGGCCGACCTCCAGAGCCTCGATATCGATACGGCCCTCATCGGACAGGACCGCGTGAAAGGTCACGGCGTCGGCGGTGACAACGAGCTCGGTGCCCAGATTATGCAGGAGAACGCCACCGAGGTGCTCGACGAGCTCGACGGCCGCATCACGACCGAGGCCGAAGCTATCGTCGTCGTCGCCGGACTCGGCGGCGGCACCGGCTCCGGCGGCGCACCGATGCTCACCCGCGAACTCAAGCGTATCTACGAGAAGCCGGTGTACGTCCTCGGCATTCTCCCCGGCCGGGACGAGGGCGGCCTGTACCAGGCCAACGCCGGTCGCTCGCTCAAGACCGCCGCCCGCGAGGCGGACTCCCTCCTGCTCGTGGACAACGACGCCTGGCGGGGCAGCGGCGACAGCGTCGCCGCCGGCTTCGAACGCGTTAACGACGCCATCTCCCAGCGGGTCGGCCTGCTGTTTGCCTCCGGCGAGGCAGTCGAGGGAGTCGGCGAGAGTGTCGTCGACTCCTCGGAGATCATCAACACGCTCAGAGGCGGCGGCATCGCCTCCATCGGCTACGCAAGCGCCGAGGCCAGCGAGGAGGCCGGCGAGAACGTCAACACCATCACCAGCGTCACCCGGAAAGCCCTCCTTACGAGCATGAGCCTGCCTAACGCGGTCAAGGCCGACTCCGCTCTCCTCGTCGTCGCGGGCGATCCCGAACGCCTTTCGCGGAAAGGCGTCGAGCGGGCGCGCCGCTGGGTGGAAGACCAGACCGGCAGCATGGAGGTCCGGGGCGGAGACTTCCCGCTCGGGTCCGATAAGATCGCCTCGCTCATCGTCCTCTCGGGCGTCGAACGGTCCGAGCGGGTCGACGAATTCATGAACCGCGCCCGCGAGGCGGCCAGCTCTCAGGGCGGGACGACCGACCCGGACGAGTTCACGAACGACGACCTGGACGGCCTGTTTTAGGCGCTATTTTCGCCGAAAATAGCGGAGTTTCTCAACTAGGTAAGAGGCGCATACCGATTGTTGTAGCGATTAATCGCTGTGGGCCCGGGGACGGCACTATCCGGAAACGATCCGCGACAGCCCGTATCAGGCGAGACTGCTACCGTCGAACTTCGCGCGGTCGAAGTCGTGGTCGAGCAGGTCGAGAATGGTCGGCGCGATGTCGTAGAGGTCGGCGTCCTCGATGCGAACGTCCGGGTCGTCGACCATGAGCGTCGCGTTGTCGAAGCTGTGCATCCCGTTTCGCGGCCCGACGCCGAACACGTCGTCGGAGCCCTTGAAACCGGCCTTCAGGTCGAAGCCGTGGTTCGGGACGACAGTGAGGTCCGGTGCGATATCGTCGTGGTCGCCGCGGTAGGCGTCTTCCTTAGTGACGACGCGGTCGGCGACCGGCTTGCCGTCCGGTCCTTCGAGCGATTCGAGTTTCTCCTTGAGGTCCGCGCGGACGGACTCGTACTCGTCCTGGGGGACGCCGCCGTTCGGTTCGCGGCCCTCCAGATTAATGTAGAAGCGGCCGGGGATGAGCGAGTAGGCTTTCGTGTCCTCGCTGATGTCGCCGAGTTCGGAATGGTCGTCGGTCGCATAGTCGAGCCACCCCTCCTGCTGGAGCCACTCGTTGAAGTGAACCTCGTAGTCGAGGGAGGTGAAGCCGTGGTCCGAGGCGACGACCATCGTCACGTCGTCGGGGAGTCGGTCGCGTAGGTCACCGAGATAGGCGTCGACCTGCTTGTAGAACTCGAAGAACGCCTCCTGGTTCTCGCCGTCGCGCTCGTAGTCCTTGAACAGGAAGTGGTTGACCCGGTCCGTGGTCATGAACACGCCGAAAAACAGGTCCCAGTCGTCCTGGTCGACGTAATGCTTGAACGCCTCATAGCGCTTTTCGAGCGTCTTGTGGGCGTCCTCGACGAAATCGCTCTTGTCGTCGTCGTGGCCGAGTTTGGCGTTGACATCGATCCGGTAGTCGCTGTCCTGGAGATGGTCACGGAGTTCGTCCGGGTAAGCGGCCTTGTCCACGCCCGGCGAGAGAAAGCCCGACACCATCCGCTGGACGTTCCGCTGCGGGGGGAAGGTGACCGGCACGTTCAGAACCGTCGCGTTGCGGCCGTCGTCGGTGACGCGGTCCCAGAGCCGCGTCGCCTGCACGTCACGCCCCATCGGGACGTAGGTGTCGTAGGAGCCGACTTCGCGGTCCTGGAAGCCGTAGACGCCCGTTTGGCCGGGGTTAACGCCAGTCGTCAGCGCCGGCCAGCAGGCGCTGGACTCCGGTGGGACGATACTATCGATGGGGCCGGCGCTGCCCTCCGCCGCCATCTCCGTGAGGTTCGGGAACACGTCGGGGTGTTCGTCGATGAGGCTGAACGGTACGCCGTCAATGCCGAAGAAGGCAACACGCGGTGCGTCGTCTCCCTTCAATCGGTCGAATAATCCCATACGACCCGTTAGTCAGGTCAGGAACAAGAAACTTCTTTTCGCTGCCGCGTCACCGAAAGCGGCAATATCGTCGTCACAGCCCAACGGTTACGACGACTGGTCCGCGTTCTCCGGAACCACGGTTAGATGTGCGATTCCGGGTGTCGACCGCCGTTCGACTCGCGGAACGACAGTCGTGTGGTCCAGCGCCGCATCGGTGTCATCGGTAGCCATACGCGTAGCGATAGCGGCTACACGGTCAAAAGATTACCCATGCTCATACATAATCGGAGACACCTGCCGGTATTACTTCGGGAAATACACCGGCGGCGGCGGAAAAATCGCGAAAGGTGGTGGACCCGGGAGCGTCAGTTGAACTCTTCGTCGTACAGTTCCTGGGCGTGGACGATGGCGTCCTTCGCGGCTTCCTTGTCCTCCCAGCCTAGCGTTTCGACTTCCTTGCCCTCTTCGAGGTTCTTGTAGGTCGAGAAGAACTCGTCAATCTCGTCGAGGGTCTGCTGTGGGATGTCGTCGAGATCCTCGATGTGGTCATAGCGCGGGTCCTCTATCGGGACTGCAATGACCTTGTCGTCTTGCTCGCCGTCGTCGTCCATCTTCATCAGGGCGACAGGACGGGCCTCGATGACACAGCCGGGGAACGTCTGGTCTTCGACGAGGACTAGCACGTCGAACGGATCCTCGTCGTCGTAGTACGACTGCGGAATGAAGCCGTAATCAGACGGGTAGTGAACGTTCGAGTGAAGGACGCGGTCGAGGACGACACCGGGGATGTCCTTCTCGTACTCGTACTTGTTACGCTCGCCTTTCAGGCACTCAACAACAGCGTAGATTTCTTCGGGGGGGTTCGGTCCAGTTTCGAGGTCTTCCCAGAGGTTCGTCATCACCGCCGACTGCGCGACGCCGTCAAAAAATCCTTTCGTAATAGCCACAGCTATTCGGTATTATGCGCTATATAACCCAATAATATCTAACTATAGATATATTCTTAGATTACACTTACCACCTGAAAACGACAATCTGAAAGCAGATTAATCGGGAACTCAATTCGCCTTATCCCACCAAATATAAATTTCTTTATACTATTGCGACCGCTAGTTGTGTGGTGGTTAATGCCCCACAGAAGGCGTTGTGCGCCGGAGTTAACAAGTGTTAAATAGCTTGCTGACATTTACCCAACTATGTCAGAGGCACAAACAGTTACTGACAGTCCGGGCATCGCAAAAGAACTTACCGCTTTTCAGCAGAATATCCTAGTAATACTTGCTGAGGAGCCGCGGTATGGTCTCGCTATCAAGCGCGAACTGGAAGAATACTACAACGACGAAGTCAACCACGGTCGCCTGTACCCGAACCTCGACGACCTCGTCGAGATGGGCCTCATCGAGAAGAGCGAACTCGACAAGCGAACAAACCAGTACTCCCTGACAGAGTCGGGCAAGGACGCAGTCCTCGACCAGCTTGGATGGGTGTTCGGGAAGTTCATTTCCGATGACGGTCGAGCCGACGAACTCCGTGATCTGATCGCGGCGCAGCAGTAGATTCGCACCTGGGCACCTGCGAACTACTGTTAATCCATTCCTAACGCGAAACAAACATCGAATACCGACGGGTGTACTGAGCAGTTACACGTCGGGGACACGGCCACCGGCTTCTTCAACAGTGAGACGAATCGACTGTTCGAGGACCGACTGTTGTTCCTCAGTTGGCCAGGCGTTCCGGCGGACGTAGTCGTCCCGAAACTCCTGGATTTCGTCCGGTGTCGCCTCCGAAATCGGTTTCGCGTAGTGGTTGCCCATGAAATCGGCGAGCAGTTCCGCGTTGGCTCCGTGTGTCTCGCCGTGTGCTTCGGTAATAGCCTCGACGACAGCTCGGTTTGCAGCGTCGATCTCCGCCCACTCGTCCGGGTCACCGGGACCCGAGAGCCGTATCTCCTCGCCGCGGTCGATGTCGTCGACTCGCTCCGGACGGATGACGCCGTCGTCGACCCATTCGACGGGATGGCAGACGAGTACGTCACCCGTCTCGTCGTTCCGGATGCGGGCAGTGTAGTCGTACTCGGCGAGGATTTCGTCGCGTTCGGTTCTGTAGGCGTCCGCCTCGGCGTCGTCGACCGCCTCGCGAGCGAGTCTTGTCAGCCGTTCGGCCCGTTCGGTCACGTCTGTCGGCAGGTCAGTCATCGTCGAGTGCGTCGTTGGCTAGTTGGTCCGCACGATCGTTTATTTCCCGTGGAACGTGCTCGATCTGCCAGTCGTCGAAGTCGGTCAGCAGTTCGCGCACGCGGACGCGGTTTTTCCGCAGTTCGGGGTCGTTCGTATCCCACTCACCCCGGACCTGTTTGACGATAAGCTCCGAGTCACCCCGGATGTGGATGTCGTCGAACCCGTAATCGCGTGCCACTTCGATCGCTCGGATGAGTGCTTTGTACTCCGCCTGGTTGTTCGTGGCTGTTCCGATCGTTTCCCCGCCCTCCGTAACAATCCCGCTGTCGTCGACCAGCACGTAGCCGACCGAGGCCGGACCCGGGTTGCCCCGTGACGCGCCGTCGAAGTACGCGTGGACGCGCCCACCGTCATTGCCACGCAACAGCGCCTCAAGTTGTGCGGTCCCTTCACCCTGCACAACGACTTTTCCGTCGTAGGCGACCGCCGTCGCGTCGCCGTACTCGACGCGCCAGCGCTCGTGGTCAGTGTTTCCCTGCTGGATGTCGAGTCCCGCGTCCGTCAGACGCTCGCGGGCCGTCGTCTCGTCGCATTCGATGACCGGCATTGTCCGAGGGTGGCTGACCCGTCGGTATAGACGTTGTGGTCGGCCTGTCAGTTCCCGGCGTTCCGGCTGATTCGTTCGGCACCGGTCTGTCGACCCTCTTCACCGCCCAGTACCCGTCCCAGGACACCGACCAACCCGCCGACGGCAATAACCGCCCCGGCTGCGAACATCACCGACAGGATGGGGTCGACAGGCTCGATGAAGATCGGAGAGAGAAACAGGAAAACACCGGACAAGATGGCTATCGCCGCTGCGACGGGGCTAACCTGTTTACCCGACGAGACGCGGTAGGTAGAGTGAGCGAGTGCGATAGCCGCGAGTTCCCCGACGAGAAGGTTGACAAGGGCCTGCTGGTACGCGACCGGAATGATCGCCGAGACGAATATGACGACCATGCTGACCAGCGTTGCACCGAGCAGGAACCACTTTGTTGTATCCACCATGATTTATAACACCAGTTGTTACTCAACCCAACCCCGTAAGAGTTACTCTCCCATGAACCGCCGGAAAGGTTCTTATCGGGGAGGGCCGAAAGCGTGACAGATGCAACTCGACGAGTTCATCGAGGGGTTCGAGGAGGACGAAGCCGCACAGCGGCGCCGCCTCGCGGCGGAGAAATCCTACGCCATCACGGACCACCTCGAAGACGTCGAGCAGCAGTTCGAGGCCGCGGTGCAAGGGGATTCGCTGTTCGGATCGACGGCCCCGGAGATATTCGTCGGCCGGTCGGGGTATCCCAACGTCTCGACGGGGCTGCTCTCCCCGGTCGATACCGACGCCACCGCTGCCGGGTTTGCGACCAGCGGCGACTGGTATCAGGAGGGGCTAGGCATCGAGGACGTCCTCCAGCGCCGGACCGGAATGGTCAATTCCACCCAGACAACATCGGTCGACTCGGTCAGCGCCGGGGGCGGAAGAGGCAGTAGCGGGGTTCACGACGTCTGGAACGGCTTCGTCGGCGTCCAGCGTGAAGTCGCTATCGCGGACCATCCCGTTGACGTGGAGGTGGGTCTCGACGGGACTCCCGAGATGGACGTGAGTTTCGACGACGTTGGGACGCCGACGGGGCCGCGGGCCCATGCGACTGGTGCGGACCTGGCAGAGAATCCCCACGTGCCCCGCCCCGTCGAAAAGACGCTGTCGGACGACGACTGGCGCGCAGAGGGCGCGATGGCGTACCTGTACCGCCGTGGGTTCGACGTGTACGACATCAATACCATCCTCTCAGCGGGCGCGCTCGGGCAGGCCAGCGAGCGGTCGCTGGTGCCGACGCGGTGGTCGATCACCGCCGTCGACGACACAGTCGGGCAGTACGTCCGCGGCACGCTCCGCAACGCCGACACCATCGACAAGCCGGAACTGTGGTACAACGAGTACATGGGGAACCGCTACTGGGTCGTGCTCGCGCCCGGTCGCTGGGAGTTCGAACTCGTCGAAATGAAAGCCCCCCAGAGCGTCTGGAACCCACGCCCCGAGACGGGCTACTACATGTCCAGTGCTCACGAGGGCTACGATGGCCGGACCGCCTACGTCGAGGAGACTGCAGGGGCGTACTACGCGGCACGGCTCGGCGTCCTCGAACACCTCCAGGAGCGCGCCAAACAGGCGAAGTGTCTGGTGCTGCGGGAGATCACCGAGAACTACTGGGCGCCGGTCGGCGTCTGGCAGGTACGTGAGGGCGTCCGCAATGCCTTCGACGGCGAGCCTGGAACCGCCCAGTCCTTCCGGGAGACGCTGACGGCTATCGCCGACCAGCTTCCCGTCAGTCTCGGACAGTTACGGCGCAAGTCCGAACTCGTCGCCGGGCTTCAGTCACAATTAAGCGATTTCTAACGGCGACCGAATTCGACAAAAACGGCCGCTCAAGTTCCCGCCGTCGGCACCGCCAGCCATCACTGCTCCTCAGGTCGACGGGACGGCTCAGGTACCATCGGTGTTGTGTGTCGGGATTTCGACGAACGCCGCGGCATCAACTGCTCCCGCACAAACTGGGCACCCAACCACCAGTAGACGCTCTCGGACACCGCCGTCGACCGTTGCACACGCATCACAGTTCGGGCACGTGAAACGGTACTCCGGCATGTACTCAGGCACGGACTGGGATAGCTGAAGGAACTGCCCCCTCAATCTAGAGGGAATATAGGTGGTCTGATGTCGTACCGCCTGAAGAACGCTTCCCCCGTACTACCGCCTCACAGTCGTTCAAACATACCGCCCAAACCCAACGAGCGCATAATCGATAGCCGGCCCGGAATACCACTGACGTAGCCGGAGAGGATCAGGACTATATAGACCACAATAGCGGTCTTAGGAAGGGTTATTCCGCTCGCTCGGAACTAATACGCGATGACTGATACGCCCCTGAAGTTCGGATTCGTCTGCGTTCAGAACGCGGGCCGAAGTCAGATGTCCGCAGCGTTTGCCGAACGAGAACGGACGCGTCGTGGACTCGAAGACGCGGTCGAGATCCTGACCGGCGGCACAGACCCCGCGGACGAAGTGCATCCGGGGGTCGTCGAGGCTATGGCAGAACGTGACATCGACCTGTCTGGCCGGGTCCCGCGAGCGGTCTCGGACGACGAACTCAACAGTTGCACCGTCGTTGCGACGATGGGGTGTTCGACGCTCGAACTCGACGCCGACGTCGCGGTGCGTGACTGGGCGCTGGACGACCCACACGGGCAGTCCGTCAAGCGGGTGCGAGAAATCCGGGACGAGATAGAAGGACGTGTCGCCGACCTGTTCGACGAATACACCGACTAACGGATATCTGACCGGGCGCTGGAGTCAGCGGGACCCGGCGCGTCGACCGAGCAGCCTCGGCCCTTGACCACTGGTTACCACTCGACGTACGTGAGATACTCGACCTGTTCGTACTCCAGTAGCCACGTTCCGTAGCTATCGGTGACATCGAGTCCCTCGTGTTCCCGAATGCGGTTAGTTACTGACCGGAACGCCTCGTCATCCTGAAAATACCCGCCGTCAATCGCCTCTTCGACCACTTCCCGCTCGGCTTCGGAAAGGCCCGTGAGCGTGAACAGGTACTGATCCCGAACCCGGTCGGCGAACGAGTCGACGTCCGACGTAACCGCTGTCGCCTCGTACCGGTATTCGGTCTCTGTTGTCGTTCGCGAACTGACTTCAACCCGATATCGGTCGCCGTTGTGGACGATAATATCGTACTGCTGCTCCGGAACGAACACTGACCCGTCACCCACTTCCTGGGTGGTACCGTACCCAATACCCACGTCGTACCCGTCTCCGCTGGGCGGGTTGTCGTCTGAAATGATCGGATCAAGGCGCTGGCGGTCCGCTGCCGGTAGCTCCTCGTAAGCGATTTCGCCGATTTCAGCCGTCGAATCAGCCGGATCGAAATCGATTCGCACCTCGTACACCGTCACTTCGCTGCTCTCGAGTGGCGTCTCCGAAACCTCGTAGAAGGAGTCGCCGATCCGGACCGTATCGGTACGGTCGAACAACTCGGATTGACCTCGGCGCGTCGCAGAGCCGTTTTCGATGGCCGCCGAGACGACCGTGTATTCCGCCGACCCGGGCTTTGGCGAGATCGAAACCTGGTTGGCGATATCGGCCGCTGTCGCGTCGTCCATATCCAGCACGACGGAGGGATGGCCACAGCCGGCGACGGCCGTAGCGAGGAGGGTCGTTCCGCCCACGAGGAGCTGACGTCGTCGCATACAGCTACTGACAGGCAACCGGAAGGAAAGTTTTCTGGGTGTGTTTGTTCGTGGTCGGAATCGTGCAGACACGCCTCACTCGTGAGAACAGCCTGAGCCGTAGTAAACGCCAGACGGCGGCAGGGTCCGCTAGGTTCCCTTGCGAGTTGACAGATACTTCCTTCAACGGCACTTTTCAATTCCGTCGAAATCGACGAACTACGGCGCTGTGGCTCCGATTCTGGTAAAGCCAGGAACGGGAAGAACTCGGTATGGGCCAACGCGGATTTGAACCGCGAACAAGAACAGCAGACTGCGACAGCATCCACAGCAAAAATTACCGCTACCAACCACCATCATCGGAGTGCGCGGGAGTGTTCCAATGTCTGAAATCGATGGGATACTTCCCGACGATGCATTGAAAATGTATCTGGATGAACGACGCAGAGAAGTGAGCGAAGCCACCCTCAACTCTCACGAATACCGCCTCAATCACTTCGTCCAATGGATGAAAGAAACACCCGACATCGAGGAAACAGACGACCTCACTGGGCGCAAGCTCCATGAGTTCAAAATGTGGCGACGGAAAGGCGGTGAACTGAACAACGTCAGTATGCACACGCAACTGTCGACACTGCGTGTGTTCATCCAATTCCTCGAACGGATTGATGCAGTGCATTCTAACCTGCATGAGTCCATCGACATCCCATCCCTCAACGGTGATGACCAACGGTCTTCGTTGGTCGCAAAAGAGCGTGCAGACGCCATAGAGTCCTACTTAGAACGGTACGAATACGCATCGATGAACCACATTATATTCCGAATACTGTGGCGCACGGGAATGCGTATTGGAACAATGGTATCCCTTGATGTAAGTGACTACAATCGAGCAGAACGGAAGTTGCACGTCCGACACCGTGAAGAGACGCCGTTGAAGAAGCAAGAAGGCGGTGAACGCATAATTGCACTCAACGGTCACACGTGCTCGATACTCGATGATTGGATAGACGACGTGCGACCTAATGTAACGGACGAGCATGGTCGTGAGCCGCTTGTGTGTACTGACACAGACCGTGCCTCCACGTCGACGTTGCGACGGCACGTGTACCGACTCACGCAGCCATGCTTGTACACTGAGTGTCCTCATGACACCAATCCTGACGACTGTGAGACAGCGGGTTATACGAACAAACCAAGTGGGTGTCCGTCGATTCGACCACCACACGATATTCGGAGAGGTGCTATTACCCACTTCCTCTCACAGAACGATATTCCGATAGAGGCTATCCGTGATCGAAGTGACGTGAGTGAGGGTGTGTTGGAAGACCACTATGATGTTCGCTCGGAAGATGAAAAAGCAGAGCAACGGCGGGAACACTTCTCCAAAGAGTAATCAGCGATTTAGTCACCTCCGCTGATTTGGCCGACGATAGAACTTTTCATAAGATATCGAAAAAATATATAACCACAGATATCAAATAGTAAATGTATGAAAAAGAAAGATGCACGGGAACTGTTTGAAGAGTTGATGAAAGAGTCGGTATCGACTGGGGCTTGGACGGTTCACCGCCCCGAACATGTCCAGAATGATCGACGCGTCCGCTATGCTGTCGTTATGACGAAGGATGGAAATAGATCGGGAGATATCCCAACAGTCCCTTTGGAATTGAGCGAGTTTCTGCGTAAACGCGATTTTTCGTCAAGAGATATCAGGAAGCAGTTAATTGACCCCAACGAAGATCCGATTGATGACTCGTTGTGGGGTCCCTCGGACCGCGTTTTATCATCATCAGACCCCTACTATGCTGTCGTCATTGACAATGGGGAGTACGATGAGATACCTCGCACTGCAGAGGAAGAGCGCAAACGACGCTTGAGTAGTGAAATATCATCGGCAATTGGAATACCAGGAAATACGAGCGCTGCGGACAAGTTGGCTGAAGAGTTCGAGACAATTGGAGATGTTCTTGGGGCAAGTGAAAATGAACTACGAAGTGTGAACGGAGTGGGAGAAAAAACGGCGCAGGCGATTATAGAACGACGAAGTCCAGAGTTGCAGAAACGCCTTGATGAATTCGATGGTGATATACTCATTGTAACGGAAAACGACTCTGAAACTTTTGAGCCACTTTATATCCCTGACTCAAAAACAAGCATCAATCGAGAATTGCTTGACAACTTGTGAGTAATCCAATTGAAATTTCTATCAGGTCGGTGTCCTCTGGAATCCCCCACTTGTCGATCTAATTTGCTCACTCATAGCAAATAATTTCGTTGTGTCGATATATGTAAACCCTCGGACAGATATTACTGATAATTCTTGTAAGCAACGGTACCGTACCGAGCGCGCTGCCGTCGAGGACTTTCACTCCGGTGGCAATACCTCTTTACATTCAACACCATTAGCAATCGTGTACACTCGGTGACCTACGAAAGGGAGAATGAAGCACTGTAACATCGGACTGTAGTGTTTCGTCCCTAAGATTGCGGTCAGATTTCGTCCCTGACTGCTGTCGTAGCGAAAAATCAATGCCGAGTTGTTGACAGCTATGAGCCTAATCAAACAGCACCAGCTACAGCGACAGCACCAAAGTGGAAATCAGATTTCTCGACAAAGTCATTATAAAATCTTTCAATCGAGTTGTACTATTTCCCCCGCACAAGTTTCACGTGACCGACGACAATCAGCACGGCGTGATGCTGATGCATTTGCCTCAAAAGATCGGTATAATGAAGCAGTACCGTTAGCACATAAATCGACATCAACTAATCCTGACACATACACTGCATGGTCAGATTATTGTATGAACGAGAGCAAGAGTCACCGATTGTGGGAGACACAAGTTGGTATTCGTGATTTTGTTAGGGAGACTTATTCTCGAACCCGTATGACAGAGGATGCACTCGCCGCTCGTACGGTTTGTGCACAATTGAGTGTCCCCGATCACGTCACCGAGATGACCGTCCATCGTTGCCTCTCAGTAGATATGCGCTCGTTTTCTTCTCATTACCGCGGCATATACGGTGCTGCCGTTGGATTTGCGATGCTACACTTGTTTGAAGACGTAGAGGCAGCTAAGGAATCGGCCTATGCTGATACCGCTAAGGACATTTTCGATGGTATAACGGTTGAATCGCTCATTGAATTGATTTTCCGAAAGTATGGTGATCGCCATGAGTGAACTCAAAGAGCAGTTGGATATACCAGTCCCGTTGAAAAACCGTCAACAATGGCTTATCACGGATAATAATAAAAAGCCTATTGATCCGCGTCAGTGGGATGATACTAATGAACTCTTGGACTACGAAACTGCCGTGGAATATGCGGATTATCCCAACTTCAATCTTGCATTCGTCTTGACAGACGACGACCCATTTGTTGTCTTTGATTTTGACGATGTCTGCGTAAATAAGAAAGAATTCAGTACCCAGACAAAAAAGTATATCAATGAACTCAATAGCTATACCGAAATATCAACATCGGGGAAGGGTGCCCACGTTTTTGTCCGTGGTAGACTTCTTGATGAGCGACCTAACCGTTATAACAACCACGACTGTGGCCACATTGAAGTCTACGAGAATGGCCGTTATATTGTAATGACAAAACACCGTTTGAAACATGTCGGTCCTGAGTGCGGTATTCCAGACCGTCAGATGGCTATTGATTACGTTCACAGTCAATTTCCGAAGTCAAATACAACGGAGAACTCTGAATTGTCAGCCGAACTGACAATGCCATTTAATACGGATAGCACTGGGAGTACAACAGGTGGGTCGGCTGACCGCATTCAACGTACTATTGAGACCTATGCAGATAACGACAGCAAGTCAGCCAAGAAGTGTCTCAACTTGTTACAATCTCGTGGTGCACTAAAATACAATTCACCATCCGAAGCCGATATGGCCTTGTGTGGATGTCTTGCCTTCTGGACTCGAAATGATGAAAACATGATGAGACAATTGTGGCTTGAGTCTCGACGTGGTCGACGACCGAAAGTACAGAATCGTGAGGATTATGTTAGTCAGACTGTGTCGCGAGCTGCCAACAATAATTCAGATACTTTCTCTGGAAAATATGTGAATTAAGATATGTGTGGCTGTATCTTATTTTGTGACGATACTGTTTTCGCCGCGAGGTAACACAGTGGGGGGTGGGAGACGGCTTCCGAGATCAGTGCAATTTATGAGTTATTGGTCTCCGTGGGCAGCAGGTCCGTTTGCTGCCGCGGAAGACGTGCTATCCCTCCTCCCCCCACTGTGTTATCCCGCCGAGAGCACGAACATGCTGAAAAGGAGTTATTCTTACTATAGCGCTGAAGACATTATATTGATCATCTCGTTTGTAACCACACATATAATATATACGTGCAGTGTAGATCATAGCATGGTCCGACTTTATTATAATGTAATCCAATATACATTGAGAATTGTTCAATTGGATTTATAATATATGAGATGTAGTTATCAGACATGTCTGATATGACTGATTTGCAGCGACAAATTATGCGCACTGCACGTGACTATCCACAAGCATCGCAGAAAGAAATCGCTGATAGATGTGACTGTTCCAGTTCCTATGTGAGCAATGTGCTGAATCAATATGACTCTGTTAACGCATTCAACTCCGACCTAAACACCATGCCAGGTGTCGATACATTACAGACTTCAACCAATATGGGGTCTCCCGTGTGGCTGGAAAACACGGAGCCAATCGTTGAAGATGAAGAACTTGATGAAGCAGTAGCAGAGGGTCTGCAGATTATTGGTGAATCACTCAAGAAAGGTTACAAAGGACTGAAGGTGCTGATACGGAAGATTCGTAGCTAATGTCTGCTGACCCAACCGAGGGGGTTAAAGAATCTCTTGCCTCAATCAACCCCTATCAGTTTGAGAAGTTTGTCGCTGCACTTTGGGAACGTCGTGGTTGGACAGCCGAGGTAACATCAGAGTCGAAAGACGCTGGCATTGATGTCATCATTGAAAAATCATCCCCGTTCAATCAGACACAGATAATCCAAGCAAAAAGGAATGCATCGGACAATAAGGTAGGTTCATCCGATATTCAACAGTATGCCTCACTGGAACGTCAAGTGCCTAATGCAGATACCGTGATTGTCGTAACAACGAGCAAATTCACTTCACCAGCAGAACAACGGGCTGAAGAACTCAATGTCAAGTTAGTTGATGGTAGCACTCTACTGAGGATAATCGAAGATGAAGATGCCTACGATCTTGTGAGGGAGTTTACCGAAGGTAAGTCAATCGACAGGTCGGCAAGTAACCAACCATCTTCAGATAGGACTGACGAACAAACGGCGGATTCAGAGATGGTCGGTGTTCAGGACAACGAAAGAGTTGATCAAGAAATGTCAACCTCAGAAGCAGTTGTTGCAGTCGTTCAAGGACTCCTTGCACTTGCTGTCGTCATCGGTGTATTATATTTGATTGTCATGACCCTTCTTTTCTGAGTTTATTCAACAAATCGTGTAGCTCAAAGCCCCTACTCAAACGGTAGCCATACGGAAAAGCACGGCTCCAAGCACTTACTCAGGGAAACACTATATGGACAAAGAGCGGGTCCGTGATCCCCTACACTATGCTGTCATACTGAGATTACAACGCTATCTTTCGTTGGGGGTACAGTGCGCGTGCGCGCAGCGCGTGACACATCGCTATCGGTTGGATCATCAGTCCTCGGTTTGTTACGACGATTATAGAATCCAGGGACCCACAAATTGGTCAATTTATACGTTCAATAGTAACTCAACACCCACCGCATTCACTACAAATATGATAAATAGGCTATCTTTCCGTGCTTTGGAACTAAGTTGGTTGATTTCCTACTGCGGTAGAGCAACAGGTTGGCCCACTTCTATTCGCGGTAAAATGTTATTGACCCTGTATAGGGTCACACGTGCTTCGCAATGGTTGATTGGGCCACCAGTTTGAACCGCGAACCTGCTATGTATTCATTATTTCAACCACGTACGTCACGGGTCTAGTCGCTGTTTACCGATTATCTCTATTTGACGACAAATTGTGCTTCTCACTAATATAGAAAGTTGGGATGTGGTGGCTATTGTTTCACTATGGGGAAAACCATTTTATAAATGGGGTTTAAATTTCTTTACATATGGGCGTTGAGGAGGACAGCGCTGTGGCCAGTACCAGCCAATATGGGAAGAGGTTGCAGTGGATCAAAGACCGCGAGGTCAAAAAGTCGGCTATTGAGAAGTATCTTGAAAGTAGAGATGAACCACTGCCTGAAAAGCACTCTGTAGACAGACTGGAATACGCAGCAAAAATCCTATCTGAGGAAGAGTTTCGTGACTTTAAACAACAGTTTAGATTCGCGGGTAGTAAGAGTCTGAACTTCTTCGTCATTACTGGCATATCGGACAAAATCAAGGAAGTCAAGCAGTCTGTAGATGATCAGTTCCCGACGGCTGAGGAGGTACAGGGACAGACGAAAGAACCATTTGTTGCTGATATTAGAGAGTTTGATGACCGGTTGTACATATCTTGTGGACACTATGTCTCGAAGAAGACGGTAGACCCCAACACAGGAAACCCAAAACGATCAATGTTATCTGATGAGGCTGTAGCAGTCATTAATCAAGACAAGGATCTGGTCCACGTTCGTACGGCCGATGTGCCGTTAGCACGAGATATCTGCATGAATATCGCTGACTCTGTTGGCATCAATATCAACAGTGACGATGTGTTCTACAAGCCAAGCTTTGATGAGGACTTTGTGGATCGGCTTAGTGAAAGAATCGGAAAGATCGTAAATATCACTGTCCGTGTTGAGGAAGGCGACGATAGGACGGCAGGGTCAGTGAAATTCACATCCGAGAAGGACGACACTGGTGAGTACAAGGACCTCAGAAACGACAACAAAGTACAAGAAGAATTGTCCACGGGTGAAATGAAGCGAGGCTACGTTGAACTCGCTCAGAGTAACTTCTCTTTCGAGATGAACAGAAAACAGAGCAAAATATGGTTCCGTAGTTATGAGCGTGAAGAAAGACTCGGAGCCGTCGTAGACATCATAGATAATGTTCTCGGAGAAAGTGGAGGATATCCCCAACAAAAACTTCAGGGATTTGGAAACGTCCCTGAGTGAAATCAAGGCAGAGAAGTCAGAGTTCACACAATCAGGGCTGACCCGCCGATCTGGGGTCGAAGAGTCGCAAGTACTTCTGTATTTGACCAACCTCTGTGAAGAAAACGCGCTTATTGCAAAAATCAGGGTACACTGTCCAAAGTGCGATCAAGAACACGGAACCTACTCAACGAAGGGTGAGGTCCCTGAGGAAATGGAATACTGTTTCTGTGGAAAAAAGTTCCTACCTGCTGAGCGAACGAATTGGACCGTCGTTTACGAGTTTGGGGATGATATCGATTTTTTTCTCAGCCGAAAAGCGAGTTTGAGCGACTCTTAGACAAGGAGTGCGACTTGTCAACAGGTTACTTCCAAAACAAGTACGAAAAGCTCACAGATATGGATAATGCGCAGAAGAGAGGACGTGCATTTGATTATTTTATTGGCCTTCTTTTTAAGCAGCTACCCAATGTCGAAGTCTACATTGGTAAAAAATCTCCATCTGGTGAGATTGATGTGTATATCACCTGTCTTGATTCTCCTGAGTGGCTAACTCGACTTTGGGGGAATTCTACAGCTATCGAGAATAAATGGGTTAATAATAGGGTTGAGACAAGTGATATAAGCACATTCCACAGAAAAACAAAAAAATTTGCTGCCCAGTGCAAGATTTGTTACTTTGTAAGCATGTCTGGATTCACTTCTGGTGACAACTTGAGCGCGAGGGAAGAGATACAGACGGCCTCAAATCCAGCATTGGTGGGAATAGGTAGGAACGAGGTTGAGAAAATAATCGGTGACGGTACACCAGAACAGCTAATTCGTGAGAGGATGATGATGTGAAGTCGGCGGTCAACTAACTATCATGAATCTAAATAACCCCTTCTCTGTTCAGATTTTTGCCGTTCTGTACGTCTGTCGTAGTGTGCCTCAATCACCTCTAAACTGACATCCATTCGAGCACTTACAGCTCGCTCGGGTACATCTTCTGACAAAAAGTGCGTGATTGACCCTCTTTGGATCGCTTATTGGACTTGTAGCATTGGGGTGGATAGTTGTGGTAGCGATGTTCGTTACCCAATGGCAGTCAGGTCAATTAAACGAACAAGTGGCATGATACAACTCCTTACTACTCATTCTGTTGCAGTAGTTACACCCATCTGACATGATATTGGAATTACTGTAAACTGTCCATTGTTCACTCGTTGAGCAATCTCTCTACTCTCATCAGATTCTTTCAGTAGTGAGGGTCTTGTACGATGATCAAGACACCCACTTCCCCCATCTTCTGAAGAAGGATGCAATAGAGGGCACGCATGAGGAAGTTGGTGGCATTCACCTCACACTTGCTGGTGGTGACTCCGAGTGTGACGAAGATTATAGTTGTGCTGAACGGGGCGGTTCGGCTGAAGCGGTAAGGGTTAGTCGGACGGTGGAGGTTTTCCAATAAATGACGTACGGGAGACGGTTCGTACGTTCGTGCATTAACTGAAGATGTTGATGGACGGTGGTTTTATATAGACCCCTCTCCCGTGTGGTCAATGGAATGCAAACAGAAAATTCATGGGCCAACGCGGATTTGAACCGCGAACCTCCCGGTTATCAGCCGAGCGCTCAACCTGATTGAGCTATTGGCCCAACGCATTCAGTTGTACCCGAGGGGTATTGAAAAGGGTAACGTTTCGCGGCCGGTTGGGGATGTGAAACCGCGTCAGGGCTTCAGTTTTCGTCGTTGTCTTCGAAGTCGACATCGGTGGCGTCGTTGGGATCGAAAGAGGTTCCGGAGCCGGAACCGGAGCCCGGACCGGGGCCGTCCTTCGGGCCGGTCGGACCCTGGCCAGTCGGGCCGCCGTCGTCGTCGGGGAAGCCGCCGATGTACACCTGGCCGCTGGCGAAGCCGCCGGTCTTGGCGTCGATGTAGGGCCGGACGACCCAGCGGCGCGTGGCGGCGCGGACGGGGTACCGGGTGAACGGCACCGCGAGCAGGAGGCCGACGAAGTCCGTCACCAGACCGGGGGTGAGGAAGAACGCGCCGGCGGCGATGAGGAGACCGCCGTCGATGAGTTCGTCGGTCGGGAGTTCGCCGACGGCGAGCCGCTGTTGGATCTTCCGGAGCGTCGCACGGCCTTCGGCGCGGACCAGCAGCATGCCGACCAGCGCCGTCAGGACGACGAGCGCGACCGTCACGAGCGCGCCGAGGAACGGTATCGCGACCGTCACCAGCAACACGATGTCGAACAGCGGGATGAGCAGCAACAGCCCGATGACCCGGAGCATACCACTGCTTGCAGGCCCGCCCCCAAACGCCTTTCGAGAGCGGGACCGGGCTGTTGGCCGACCGGGGTAGCGGGTCAGCGTTCCCGCAGTCGGACCTCGATAGGCTCTGTGGGACTCAGCGTAATCTGCATCGCCAGCGACAGCGGGGGTTCGGTGACCGCCTCGACAGCGTACTGCTGGGCAATGGTCGCCAGCGCGAGTTTGGCCTCCATCCGGGCGAAGCGCATCCCGATACAGTGGCGTGGGCCGCCGCCGAAGGGGTAGTAGGCGTACTCCGGGAGAGACGCTTCGAGGTCGTCGTTCCACCGTTCAGGGCGGAACGCGTCGGGCGCGTCGTACCAGCGCTCGTCCCTGTGGACGAGCCACTGCGGGAGGGTGAGCTGTGCGTCCGGGGAGAGTTCATACCCGCCGAGTGTCACCGGCTCCGTCGGCTGACGGAATACGGTGAAAGCGGGCGGGTACAGCCGGAGCACCTCGTTCAGCACGGCGTCGAGATACGGCAGTTCGAACAGGTCCTCGGGCGTCGGCCGGCTGTCCCCCAGCGTCGCGTCGAGTTCCTCGTGCAGGCGCTGCTGGCGCTCGGGGTTGTTCGCCAGCAGGAACCAGGCGTAGGTCAGCGTCAGCGCCGTCGTGTCGTGCCCGGCGACGAGGAAGGTCAGCAGCTGGTGGCCCAGCCGCTCGCGGTCCATCGTCTCGTCGTCGAGCGAGAGCAGCAGGGAGAGCACGTCGTCGCGGGCCTCGCGGGCGCTCGCGTCCTCGTGCTGGCGGGCGGCGATAACGTCGTCGAGCGTGGACTGGAACTCGGCCAGCGAGCGATTGACCGCCCGGTTCGTCGGCGTCGGAACCCACAGCGGGAGGTATGCCGACAGCGACCGCGGGTCCAGCCGCTTACGCAGCGCGTCAAGTAGCGGCTCCAGCGCGTCCGCAGTGGTCTCGATGTCCACGTCTAACAGCGTCTTCCCGAGGATGTTCAGCGTCAACGACTGCATGTGCGGGCGCACGTCGATGCGCTGGCCGTCAGCCCAGCCCGTCGCCGTCCGGTCGGCGAACGCGGTCATCGTGTCGCCGTAGGCGGCGATGCGCTCCCGGTAGAACGCCGGCTGGAGCGCCGTCCGCTGGCGCTGCCACTCCTCGCCCTCCAGCAGAAACAGCCCCTCACCGATGAACTGCCCGAGGGTATCCTGGAGGAGGCGCCCCTTCTCGTAGGCATCAGCGTCGGTTACCAGCACTTGCTCGACGAGATCGGGATGGCAGACGAAACAGCCCGTCGTCCCGGCGACGTTGTACCCCACCACGTCGGCCTCGTGAGCGCCGGCGCGGTCATAGAACCCCAGCGGGTCGCGCAACATCGCAACGGTGTTGTCGACGAACGGGATGCGACCGAGACTGGGCGGCTGGTCACCCGGTGTGACCGGCTCCGGTGGTTCGGGAATCGCCTGCTGGGTATCCATCGTCGTCGCTTGTGCCGCCCCGCCAATCGGTCTTTCGCCGAGAGTGAGAGGGCCTTTGTACGCCCACCGCCCAGACCTGGTATGGACGAATACGCACGCGACACCAAGGTCGAGTGGCGCGAATGGGGCACAGCCCCGTTCGAGGACGCCGCCGAGGCAGGGAAGCCGGTACTGCTGGCGCTGACGGTTCCGTGGAGCGCCGAATGCCGAGCGATGGACCGAGGCACGTATGGCGAGCCACGCATCGCGGCCAACATCAACGACGGGTTCGTCCCGGTCCGGGTCGACGCCGACCGCAATCCGCGGGTCAGAGAGCGGTACACGATGGGCGGGTTCCCATCGACGGTGTTTCTCACCCCCGAGGGGGAGGTTATCACCGGGGCGACGTTCCTCGGACCGGACGGGTTCCGCGGTATTCTAGACTCCGTGCGAGAATCGTGGGACGCACAGGGCGCGGCGGCGGGCTCTGTCCCCCGGCAGTTACAGGACGAATCGCCGCCGGCCGGCGAGCTCCGCCCGCGCATCGAGGAGCACATGGTCGAGCAACTACTGGGTGCGTTCGACGACGAGTTCGGCGGCTGGGGAACCGACGTGAAGTTCCCGCTCCCGCGGACCGTGGAATTCGCCCTCGTTCGGGCGCGAGATCAAGCCACTCGGACACTCGAAGCGATCCGCACCCATCTGCTTGACACCTACGACGGCGGCTTCTTCCGGTATTCGACGGAGCGCAACTGGGGGAACCCCCGGCGAGAGAAACTGCTGGACGAGAACGCCGCCCTGGTACGGGCGTTCGCGCACGGCTACCGCTACACAGGAACCGAGGCGTACCGGGACGCCGCCCAGCGGACCGTCGACTACCTCACGACGACGCTGTGGGCCGACGACGCGTTCGCGGCGAGTCAAGCCGGTTCGGACGAGTACTACCGGCTGGAGCCGAGCGAGCGCGAGGGGACGGTATCTCCGAACGTCGACGAGACGGTGTTCGCCGACCGCAACGGGCTCGCCATCGATGCCCTGCTGTGGGTCGCTGCCTACACCGACGACGAGCGCGCCCGGCAGTACGCCAGTCGCGCCCGCGACGCCGTCTGTGAGTCGCTCGTCGACGGCGGCGAGGTGGCCCACTACGACGGCGCGGACAGCGACACCGGCCTGCTGCTGGACCAGGCCCAGCTCCTCCAGGGCCTGACGACGAGCTGGCAGGTCCTCGGCGAGCCGGGGCCGGCCAGAGCTGTCGCCGACTGGACCATCGAAAACCGCCGGCAGGACGGCGGGGCGTTCCGCGACGGCCCCGCCAGCGGAGCGGGGCTCTGTAACCGCTCGCTTCATCCGCTTGACGCGACAGTTGAGCTGGCCGACGCACTGGTCGACCTCGCGGCGCTCACCGGCGAGGACCGGTACCGTAACGCGGCGCTTTCAGCTGTCGAGTCCTTCGCCGGCGCGGCCGAACGGATGGGCGTCGAGGTAGCCGGCTACGCCACCGTCGCAGCCCGCCTCCAGCAGCCCCAGACGCTCACGGTCGGCACCGAACCCGGAACGGACCTCCACCGCGCGGCGCTGCGGCTGGCCGACCACGAAACCACCGTCGTTCCGGAGCCGGACGGCGACGGCACGGCGCGGCTCCTCGACGGCGACGCTATAGTCGCCGAGGGCGCGACACCATCCGAACTCGAAGGCGCGCTGACCGGCGAACACTGACAGGAACAACGGCAGCAAACGTGGACAAACGGTAAACGCCCGATAAGTTTTTGCACGCGTACCCTGATGTACAGGTATGTCCAGTCTCAGAGACCTCGGACTCTCCGAGTACGAAGCCAGAGCGTACCGGTCGCTGCTGGAAACGGGGCCGACAACGGCCAAGGAACTATCCCGGGCCAGCGACGTGCCGATGGGCCGAATCTACGACGTGCTCAACAGCCTCGAAACGTACAACCTGGTCCGCAGCCAGACCGCCAGCCGACCCAAAAAATACGTCGCGGTCGAGCCGGATACGGCCCTCGACCGCTTGCTCGAGGACAAGAAACGCGAACTCCAGGAGAAGGTGGGCCAGTACGAGGACATCGTCGACGACCTCTCGTCGCAACTGGAGTCGGCAGATCCCGTCGAGGAGCCGTTCTGGACGGCCGCCGTCGGCCCCAACGACTCGCTTGACCTGTTGCTTGAACGGCTGGCCGCCGCCGACGACGAGATCATCATGGTCGGCTCGGCACCCGCCCGGCAGGTGGACATTCTCTCCGGCACCGAGCGGATCGTCGACGAACTCGAAGCGGCGTTAGAGCGGGGCGTGGACGTATCCCTGCTCGTCAGACCGGACCTGTTCGAGAGCCTTCCCGAGGAAGCCAACCGGGAGTACTACGAGCGCCTCTTCCACTACGACAACTACAGCGCCCGCGCCAGCCCGAACATCAGGACCACGTTCGAGCTACTGGACGGCGTCGAAGTCTGTATCGAGGTCCCGCATCCCCTCGGCCGCGAGGAGACCTTCGGCGTCATCGACATGAAAGACTCGGATTTCACTGCCGATATCAACAAGGCCTTTGAAGAACACTGGGACGAAGCGACGCCGGTCGGGCCGCCGTAACTGAGTCATCAGAGAGCTAGAACCACAGCCAGCGACCGCGATATCGCGGGTCGCTACGCTCCCCGCTCAACGTCCCGAGGACTTCGCTGCGCTCAGTCCTCGCTAACTTCCTGCCGCAGATCGCCCAACTGCGCCACACGCTCGGCGTGGGCGTTGTGCTGGTGGATGGACTCGTCGTTGGACTGTTTCATCGTCACGACAGCGTCGTCCGGCAGGTCCGGGAACGTCTCGACAACGCCTTCGGCGAGCGCGCGAACGCAGTCCTCGACGAACTTGGCGTCTTTGTGGGCCTCGTAGGTCATGTGGTCCTCGTCGGGCCGCTTCGCGAGGTTGTAGATGCGGGCACTCATCGAGTCGCGGGCGACTTCGATGAGTTCGTTCAGGTCGACTTCGGGCGCGCCCTCGCTCTGAACGGTGAGCGTGGCGTGGCCCCGCTGTGAGTGGCCGGCCTGCGGGTTCGTTTCGAGGAACTCCTCAATGACGTCGTCATCGACATCTAGCTGCTGGAGCGTCTCGCGGGCACGAGAGGCTGACATCCCCTGTGAGCACGGGCAGACGGTCATCCCGGTGACACGAGCGCCGATTTCCTCGCTCGTCCCGTCTTCGGTCGCCGTCGCCGAGGCGATGATATCAGCGGTCGACTGCGTCGGCATCCCGGAGGCCGGCGTGGACTCGTGGGTGACGTACTCCGCTTCCATCCGGACCTCCGCCTTCGTCGTGTAGTCGTGTTTCTCCAGCAGAAGTTCGGCGGCGTCGCCACAGACGTCCTCAACGCGGTAGGCTTCCTCCGACACGGCGGTTTCCAACGTCTCGTCGATAACCTCCATATTGCGGGACATATCCGCCCCCTTTCGCCAGGACGGCAGATCCACGAACACTTCGAACTCCGCCATGAGTACGATGGGGTCGCGGTCACGACGCCCCAGTTTGACGAGTTTTTCGACGCCCGTCACACCGACGCGATTGAGACCGACCGTTACGTCCGGACTCGACGCCTGCACGTCCGGGAGTTGCTGGCTCATTGCCCCCTCTATGGAAGAGAATCGGTTAGTGCTTTCGAAAGGGTGGGTAGGTCGCCGTGAGCATCGCCACCGCAGAAACTACCCGCTCCAAACTCGATCAGAGCTGTGTACTGTCCGGCATCGATTCACCCGTCTCGAAGTCCCGGAACAGCAACTCGAAGTCAGTGGCGTCGAACGAATCGGTGATCTCGTCAAGCTCCGCTCGTACCTCCGCCAGCTCAGCCTCCAGTTCAGTGAACTCCTCGCTCTCATCGAGGACGCTCTGTGGTTTCGAAGATTCCAGTGCGGCGTATTTCGCCGTGAGCGAGTAGCACTCACGCAGGCGTTCCTCGTAATCGGCGTACAGGCGCAACTGTTCGATTGTCTGGAATAAGTCCTCCTTCGACACCGGTTTGATGACGTAATCGTCGAAGGGCATCTCGATGATGTCGAAATCGGGATCCACTGCGGTCACCATCGCCACGCGCGTATCGTAGCGTTTCTCACGGATCGCTGACAGCACCTCGTCGCCTGAAAGGGCCGGCATCCGTCGGTCTAGCAAGACAACGTCGACCGCCGAATCCAGTTTCGAAAGGGCGGCCTCCCCGCTGTACGCCGTCTCGATTGTGTACCGATCCCGCAACTGTTCCGCGTACATGTCGGCCACCGCTGGCTCGTCGTCAACGACGAGGATTGTCGCACGCCGACCCTTTGTCATTAGCTAGCATGTTTATAGCAGAATTTCAAAAGGGTTCCGGCTGCCTTATACCGATCTGGCTTATTTAACAAGCCCTACTGGCCGACAATGTCGTCGTACCGTGCTCCGGTCTGTTTGAGCGTCGCCGTCGAGTAGAGCCGGTCGTGGTCGTAGGGGAGGTGGTCGGTCGCGAGTTCGTCTATTTTCTGGTCGACCACGGTTGCTTCACGGCCGTGAATCATGGTAAAGAGGTTGTACTGCCAGTCCTGGTCCGGGCGGCGTGGCCGGTGGTAGCACAGCGTGACATAGGGGAGTTCGCCGACCGCCTGTCCCCGCTCGTCGAGGGCGTCGTCCGGCACGTCCCAGACGACCATGCAGTTGTTGTCGAACCCGGTGACGATGTGGTTGACGACACAGCCGATGCGCTTGATACAACCGGTTCGCTTGAGCCGCTTGATAGCTGAAAGTACTTCGGACACGTCGGCATTGACGGCCGCTGCCACCTCCCGGTAAGGCGTTGCGACGAGCGGGAAGCCAGTCTGGATTTCGAGCAGCAGTCGCCGGTCTAGCTCCGAGAGGTCGGCGGCGGCGTCTTCGCTGATTCGAGTTGCACTGGCGTCAGTCGTCTCTAAGCTCTCCCGCGCGAACCGGTCACCGTTGACGACCGGGAACTCCAGGTCGATGTAGTAGTCGGTCAACATCGGCAGGACGAGCACCGAGCAGCCGGTTCGCTCCTCGATGTCCGCCAGAATCTCGTCGCGTCGCTGTCGGGACCCCGCGGTGACAACGAACCACATGTTCCACTCGTGGTCGCGAGCGTAGTTGTGGTTCACCTGCCGGTACTCGTTGATGATCTCGGCTACCTCGTCGAATCGGTCCTCTGGAGCACTGACAGCAGCCAGCGTCGAAGAGCCGATAACCGGCGGATTCAGAACCGGGCCGAACCGACGGAAGATACCGTCGTCACGGAGCGTCTTGACCCGGTCAAGTGCTGTCTCTGCCGAGACCCCCAACGCGTCACCGACAGCCTCGAACGGGCGTTCCTGAATCGGGAAGTCGCTCTGGAACTCGTCGATGAGCGCGGCGTCTACCTCGTCGATGCGCTCGCGCCACTCGCCCGACTGGAGACTCATTGATTCTCATTGGGAGTGTAATGGTGTATCCCTTTCGGGACCCCGGCCAGTTCCCGCAAATTGAGAACGAAACGCAGGGGCTTTTGAACTCTGGCCCGAACACGTTTCCATGGCGCAAGCGACCCGGGAGTACGGCGAATGGCCGCTCAAACGACTCATGACGGAAGTCGTCGGCTCTGGCCACAAATCGGCCGACGACATGTCCCGCACACAGGCCCGGGAGGCGTTCCAGCGCATCCTCGGCGGCGAACCCGACCACACGACGCTTGGCGCGTTCTGGCTCGCCAACCGCTGGAAACGCAACACCCCAGAGGAACTGGCTGCGTACGTCGACGTGATGGCCGAGGAATCAGTCGAGACAGCCACTCCGGAAGCCGACCCGGTCGACTGTGGGGCCAACTACGATGGCAAGGGCCGGTCCGCGATTCTCGGCGTCGGCGCGGGTGTCGTTTCCGCCGCCGCCGGCACGCCCGTTGTCGTTCACTCCGGCGACCGCGTCCCGACGCAGAAGCAGGACGCCTACAAGCACGTGCTGGACGAACTGGGCGTCCGGACCGAAATCGAACCGAGCGAAAGCGCCGATATGGTCGACGAGGTCGGCTTCGGTTTCTACTACCAGCCCGCGTTCAACCCAGGCATCGACGCCCTGTTCGAGCGCCGCGACAACATGGGCGTCCGGACATTCGTCAACACCGTCGAGACGCTCGCGAACCCGGCCAATGCAAGCGTGCATCTGGGCAGCTTCTACCACCTCGCCTTCGCGAAGAAGATGGTCCGAACGCTTGCCCGGTCTGAGACCAGCAGCGTCGAGCGCGCCCTGTTTTTCCAGGGGATGGAAGGCTACGACGACGTTCGCCCCGGCGAGACGGTCGTGGCCGAATGGCCCGTCACCGGCGAGGAGTCCGACGACGAGGACATCGCGGACTTCGAAATCCGCACCGGCGAGTACGGGATGGACATCGAGAGCGAGGATCTGCAGGTCGATGACGTGGCCGAGGAATCGGCGGAGATAACCGAAGCCGTGCTGACCGGCGAGCGCGAGGACGGGTTCGCTGATGCTGTCGCGCTCAACGCCGCCCTCCGCATTTATGCCCGCGAGGACGCCGACAGTATCCAGGACGGCCTCGAGCATGCTCGCGACGCGATTGCCGACGGCAGTGCCGCCGCGACGCTCGACGACCTCCGGACCTTCTAATTGACGACAGGGCCGGAAGAGCGGAACCCACTTCTACCAAGCGGGCGAAGAAGTGTCGATGGGGCAACACGGCAGCGCTCGTGACAGCACTGCGTGGACGGTACCCACATCCGAGACGCCCGGTGTCCACGAGCTGGTCGACACCAACGGTATCAGGCTCCACACCGTGACCGCCGGGCCGCCGGACGGCGACCTCGTCGTCCTGTTGCACGGCTTTCCGGAGTTCTGGTACGCCTGGAAACACCAGATACCGGCGCTCGTCGACGACGGCTACCGTGTGGTCGCTCCGGATCTCCGGGGGTACAACCACTCCGACAAACCCAGCGGCGTCGCGGCGTACCATATTGACGAACTGGTCGCCGACGTCGCGGGCCTCGTTTCGGCGTTCGACCGCGAGCAGGCCAACGTGGTCGGTCACGACTGGGGCGGCCTAGTGGCCTGGCAGACCGCTATTGACCGTCCCGATGTCGTCGACCAGCTAGCGGTCCTGAATGCTCCCCACCCGTCGGCCTACGAGCGAGAACTCCGCCGCTCGCTCGACCAGATTCTGCGCTCGTGGTACGTGCTGTACTTCCAGCTCCCGGTCCTGCCGGAAACTGGCCTCCGCTGGAACGACTTCACCCTGCTAGAGCGGATGCTGACGAAAGGACCGACCCGACGCGACGCCTTCACCGAGACGGACATCGAGCGATACAAGCGAGCCCTCGGACAGCCGGGCGCGCTCACGGCCGCGGTCAACTACTATCGGGCGCTTGCCCGGCGGAACGCAAAGCTGACACTCACGGAGGGCGGCGTCGGCGACCGACCGGTGGCGGCGCCGACGCTCCTCGTCTGGGGCGTGCAAGACGACGCGCTGTCGCTTTCGCTGACCGAGGACCTCGACGAGTGGGTTCCGGACTGTCGGGTCGAGCGGCTCCCGGCAGCGAGCCACTGGGTCCAGTTCGACGCCCCCGAACAGGTGTCGGACCACCTGCTAACACACCTGTCGTAGCCCGGAATGGCGAACAGCCGACACTTCCGCCCGCGTGGCGACGTGTCGGGCTCCCACGACCCGCCACGCGGCGGCTACTCAAACCATGGCGGCGATGGCCTCGTTACAGTACTTGAACCCTCGGTCAGTAAGCAGGCTTTTCTGCCGGGCTTCCCTCCGACTGAGTATGAGCGACTTGACTGCGACCCTCCACACGACAGAGGGTGAAATCGAAGTCGAACTGTACGACGAGCGCGTGCCGACCACCGTCGAGAACTTCGTCGGCTTGGCCGAAGGTGCCGACGACTACGACGGGACCGAAATCGGCCCGGGGACCGGTGCGTGGGAAGACCCCGAATCCGGCGAGAAGCGGATCGATCCGCTGTACACCGATATCGACATCCACCGCATCATCGAGGACTTCATGATCCAGATGGGCGACCCGACCGGCACCGGCCGCGGCGGCCCCGGCTACTCCTTCGACGACGAGTTCCACGACGAACTCAGTCACGACGGTCCGGGCGTCCTCAGCATGGCCAACAGCGGCCCGAACACCAACGGCTCGCAGTTCTTCATCACGCTCGACGCCCAGCCCCACCTCGACGGCAAACACGCCGTCTTCGGGAAGGTCATCGACGGGATGGAGGTCGTCGAATCCATCGGCAGCGTCGACACCGACCGAAACGACGCGCCGACCGAGGAGATGCTGCTCGAATCCGTCGAAATCCACCGGTAACCACACAACGTTTTCGTCGTTCCGACCGAGCAACCGATAGTGGCACACGTCGAACGACTCACCGTCTACCCCGTCAAGGCGCTGGACGGCATGGACTGCGAATCGGTATCGATCCTCTCGGGCGGGACGCTGGCTCACGACCGCGAGTTCGCCATGTTCGACGCCGACGGCGACGTGGTCAACGGGAAGCGGACCGACCGCGTCCACGACATCGACACCGGCTACGACCCCGACACGGGGACGCTGTCAGTCACCACCGACGGCGATAGCGCGTCGTTCGAACTCCGGGATGCAGGTGAGCGCACCCGAGCAGCCGAGTGGCTCAGCGCGTTCTTCGACGTGGACTTGACCGTCGAACGCGACGAGACGCTGGGATACGTCGACCGGCGGGAGATGGGTCCGTCGGTCATCAGCACCGCGACGCTCGAAACCGTGGCGTCGTGGTTCGACGACGTGACCGTCGAAGGGTTGCGCCGGCGGCTCCGGGCGAACGTCGAAATCGGCGGCGTTCCGGCGTTCTGGGAGGACCGTTTCGTCGGCGCGGACGCTCCTGCCTTCCGGGTCGGCGGCGTTCGTTTCGAAGGTGTGACCCCCTGCGGTCGCTGTGTCGTCCCACAGCGGGACCCCGACACCGGCGAGGAGACGCCGGGGTTCCGGGAGCGGTTCATCGAACGCCGGCGGGAGACGTTTCCGGAGTGGGCTGACCGGGACGCCTTCGACCACTTCTACACCCTGATGCTCATCGCCCGCGTTCCCGAGGGCGACCGCGGTGCGGACCTCGCCGTCGGGGACCCCGTCGAGGTCGTCTCGGGGGCCGAGCCGTAGCGGGCGAACGACGGCGAGACCGACAATCGAAAGACGGTCCGTCTCGAACGAGGAGTAATGGCAGACGCGGACGACCCCGTCGACCCGAGCGAGTTCGGCGAACAGGACGGCCCCCCGGTCGAGGAGAAGCCCTACAAGATCATCTTCGAGGCCAACAAGTGCTTCGGCGCGGGCAAGTGCGCCGAGAAGTCGCGCAACTGGACGCTCGACCTGGACACCGGCATCGCCAAGCCCGAGACCTATTTCATCGACGAGGAGGATCTCGACCACAACATCGCGGCCGCGGAGGCCTGCCCGGCGAAGAAAGACCGGGGCATCATCCACGTGATCGACCGGCGGACGAACGAGGAAATCGCTCCGGACCCCAACGGCGACGGGTCCCTCTCCGTCGACTGGTAGCGACCGCCTGGAATCGGACCGAAACCGGCACCGGTCAGTCCTGCCCGTCCCGACAGAGATGGCAGGCGACCGTATGGCGGTCGGTCCCCTGCTCCGGTTCCACCTCGTAGTTTGGTTCTTCTCGCGCGCAAACACTCTGTTCCGCAAACCCCGAAAGCAGCCGCTCTGACGCCGCCTCCCAGTCATCGGCGGCGATGTCCGCTATCGCGTCAGACAGGAGAACCCCGGCACCGCCACCAGGTAGCGAGCCGTCGAAGAACCGCTCTCGGAGCGTGTCGGGGTCCGTCTCAGTGAAATCGCGGCGCTTGACGTGGCGCACGAACGACCGCACGCGCTCCCACTCGCCGTCGGTCAGGTCGTACTCCGCGGGGGCGATGAGTTCCGGACAGCGGGTCCGGAACCGACAGCCTGACGGCGGATCGATTGGCGAGGGGACGTCGCCTTCCAGCACGCCGCGGTGCCCGTCGGCCCGCGGGTCAGGTACGGGGATCGAGTCGAGCAACGCCTGCGTGTACGGGTGGGTCGGGTTCTCGAACAGCTCCCGCTTGTCGGCCAGTTCGACCAGTTGGCCCAGATACATCACCGCCACGCGGTCGGAGATGTGCCTGATGACGGAGAGGTCGTGGGCGATGAACAGGTAGGTGAGGCCGAACTCCTGCTGGAGGTCCCGCATCGTGTTGAGCACCTGCGCCTGGATCGACACGTCCAGCGCGCTGACCGGTTCGTCACAGACGATGAAGTCGGGGTTGACCGACAGCGCCCGAGCGAGGTTGATTCGCTGGCGCTGCCCGCCGGAGAAAGCGTGGGGGTAGCGGTTGTAGTGTTGCGGGTCCAGACCGACCTTCTCCAGCAGTTCCTGGGCCCGAGCGGCCCGGTCCTCGCTGTTCAGCATCCCGTGGGCCTGCATCGGCTCCTCGACTATTTTCCCGACTTTCATCCGGGGGTCCAGCGACGACTGGGGGTCCTGGAAGATCATCTGGATGTCCTTGCGGGTGTTCCGGAGCCGCTCGCCGGAGAGGTCGGCCAGGTCGGTCCCCTTGAAGTAGATGCTCCCCTCGGTCGGCTCCAGCAATCGCAGAATCGTCCGTGCGAGCGTGCTCTTGCCACAGCCCGACTCGCCGACCAGTCCCAAGGTCTCGCCCTTGCGGATGGTGAAGGAAACGTCCTCCACGGCTCTGACCCACTCGCGGCCGGTCTCGACCGGGAGCCCGTCGGCGTCGCGGTCGAAGGAGAGCCAGGAGAACATTCCCTCCTCGTTCGCGAAGTACTTGCTGACGTTCCGTAGCTCTACGAGCGGCTCGCCGAAGCCGGCGGTGTCCGCGCCGTCGGACACCGAGCTGGCGCGTTCAGTCATCGGACTCACCGCCCGACAGGGATACGTCGAACCCGCCGCCGGCCCCGGTCTCAAGCGGCGGAGACCCCTCGTACGCCGTCTCGAACGCGTCGTGTTTGATACAGGCGGCCCGGTGCTCCGTGACGCCGTCGGTGACGTCTCGACAGTCGGGGTTCGTCGTCTTGCAGGCCTCGCGGGCCGCCGGACAGCGCGTGTGGAACCGACAGCCTGCGGGGGGGTTTATCGCCTCGGGCATCACCCCCTTGATTGGGTTCAGTTCCTCGACTGTCTCGTCGGGCCGCGGAACGGAGTCCAGCAGGGCTTCGGTGTAGGGGTGTTGCGTATCGTAGAACAGGTCGTCGACGGGGGCCTGCTCGACGATTTCACCGAGGTACATCACGTTCACCCGGTCACAGATTTCGGCGACGACGCCCATGTCGTGGGTCACCCAGACGAAACTGGTGTCGTAGCGCTCCTGTAGCTCGTCGACGAGGTCCAGAATCTGGGCCTCGACGGTCACGTCCAGCGCCGTCGTCGGCTCGTCTGCGATGATTAGCGACGGTTCGCAGGCCAGCGCCATCGCGATGAGCACGCGCTGGCGCATCCCGCCGGAGAACTGGTGGGGATAGTCGTCGTATCGGGCGGCAGCCTCGGGAATACCGACCTCGCGGAGCATCTGTACCGCCGTTTCCCGTGCCTCCCGCTCCGAGAGGTCGCGGTTGAGTTCGATGAACTCCCGGAGCTGCCCGCCGACGGTAAACACCGGGTTGAGCGACTCCATCGGGTCCTGGAAGATGATCGCGATCTCCCGACCGCGGATCCGCTCACGGAGTTCGCCGTCCGGTATCGTCGCGTCGGTGCGGTAGGGCTCGCCGTCGTCGTCCCGTTCGACTTCGATGAGCGTCTCGCCCTTGAATTCGATGCGGCCGCCGACGATTCGGCCCGGCGACTCCACCAAGCGCATGATCGCCGAGACGGCGACGCTCTTGCCGGCCCCGGACTCGCCGACCAGGCCGACCAGTTCGCCCTCGCGAACGTCAAAACTGATGCCGTCGACGGCCCGGACGACACCGTCTTCGGTGAAAAACTGGACTTCGAGGTCGTCAACGCGGAGGAGTGGAGCAGACATGGTTAGTTGTTGAGTCGGGGGTCGAGCGCGTCTCTGAGACCGTCACCGAACATGTTGAACGCGACTACCGTGATGAGGATGCACAGCCCCGGCCAGACGCTGAACCACGGGTTCTGGATCATGTAATTACGAGAGACCGACAGCATCTGCCCCCAGGACGGTGTCGGGGGCTGGATGCCGAACCCGAGAAAGGAGAGGCCGGCGATGATGATGATGGCCGTCCCGACCTGCAGCGTCGCCTGGACGAGCACCGGCGCGAAACTGTTCGGGATGACGTGCCGGAGGATGATGTTCCGGTCACGGACGCCGGCGGCCTTCGCCGCCTCGACGTACTCGTCTTCGCGGACGCTGACGACGCGCGATCGGATGAGGCGCGCGAACTTCGGTATCGATGCGACGCCGACGCCGATCATCGCGAAGGTGATGCTCCGCCCGAACGCGGCGATGAACGCGAGCACCAGGACGAGGAACGGAATCGCGTACAGGGTCTCGGCCAACCGCATCAGCACGTCGTCGGTCCAGCCGCCGTAATAGCCCGACACGGCCCCGATGACCATGCCGCCGACGAGGCCGATAGCGGTCGCTAGCACGCCGACGAGTATCGCGATGCGGGTCCCGTATATCAGGCGGAGCAGGATGTCCCGGCCGCGGTCGTCGGTGCCGAGCGGGTGCGCCCAGGTCCCCTGACCGAACGTGTTCTCCATGCCGACGGGCGGCAGCAGCGTCGGCGTCCCGGCCGGCTCCGCGGTCGGGCTCATCCAGACCGTCTTGGCGAGCCAGTACTTCTCGACGCCGAACTGGGCGAACACCTGATACTGGGCCAGATACTCGAAGACGACGGCGTCGATAGTCGTCACCACCGCGACGACGGAGGCGACGGCGATGATGATGAACCCGGCGAAGGCCGTCGGATCTTTCCGCACCTGGGCGAGCGTGTAGCGCCAGCCGACCCGGGCCTCTACGGAGGAGACGGACTGCTCGGCGTCATCTACCGATTCGCTGCCAATCGTCTCGGAATCCGAATGTGTCGTAGCCATAGTTACTCCTGATCACCGTATGAGACCCGTGGGTCGATGTACGCGTAGGAGATGTCCGTGATGATGACGCCGACGACGAACACGAGCGCGAAGACGAAGGTCGTCCCCATCACCACCGGGAAGTCCTGTCGCGAGATGGAACTGACGATGAGCCGCCCCATCCCGTTGATCTCGAACACTGTCTCGGTCAGCACTGCGCCGCCGATAGCGGTCGTCAGCTGCAGACCGATGATGGTGATGACCGGCAACTGCGCGTTCCGGAAGGCGTGTTTCCGGAGAATCGTCCGCTCCTTGACGCCGTAGGCACGCGCGAGTCGGACGTAGTCGTCGGAGAGCACCTCCAGCATCGACGACCGCTCGATGCGCGTTATCGCCGCCATCTGGAGCGTCCCGAGTGATAACATCGGCAAGAGGAGGTGCGCACCGGCAACGTAGAGCACGCCGAGCCGGGTGCTCGCGCCGGTGACGGTCGAGGGATGCGCCCACGGCATGACGAGGTTCGTCGCCGGTAACACGCCGAGGTTGTACGAGAACAGGATGATCAGGATCAGCCCGATCCAGAACGACGGCGTGCTCACGCCGACGAGCGAGACGATGCGGGTGACGTGGTCGGTCGGCTTGTTCCGGCGCTTGGCCGAGATGACACCGAGCGGGACCGCCGTCGCGATGGCGAAGGCGAAACTCGACACCATCAGCAGTATCGTCTGTGGGAGCCGCTGGGCGATCTTCGTCGTGACCGGCGCGTCGTAGTAGATGCTCCGCCCCATATCGAGCTGGACGAGGTTGACCAGATACTTCCAGAAGCGGACGTGCAGCGGCTGGTCGAGCCCGTACTTGGCCTTGAGCGTCTCGACGGCCGCCTGGTTCGGCGACGGTCCGAGCATGATCTCGACTGGGTTGCCCGGCGCTGCGTTGACGAGCGCGAACGTGATGGCGACGACACCGAGGAGTACAGGAACCGCCTGGACGACCCGTCTCCCTGAATAGCGTAACAGGCTCATATGTATTCAAAACAATACGAACTGCCTACTGGACGGAGACGTTGTTGAAGTCGCTGACGAGCGAGAACTGATCTATGGGGTGGGCCGTGAAGTCCTGCACCCGGTCGCGGACGCCGAAGCTGTTTTTCAGCGTGTACGACGGGATGTGTGGTCGGTCCTGCATGAGCGTCTCCACCGCAGAGATGTACAGCTCACGGCGCGTCTCGCGGTCGGTTTCCTGGCGGGCGTTCATGATGGCCGAGTCGACCTCGTCGTTGCGGTAGTACGTCCCGTTGGTGACGCCGATCTGCTCCTGGGCGAACAGGAAGTACATAAACGTGTCAGGATCAGGCGACCCGGACCAGCCCAGCGTGAACATGTTGTAGTCGTCGGCGCTCCCCGAGACGTACTGGTCGAGGAACGCGCCCCAGTCGAGGCGCTGGACGGAGGCGTCGTAGCCGGCTTCGCTGAGGCCGTTTGCGACCGAGGTGCCGATCTGCTCGCGCTTCTCGTCCGGCGGGACGATGATTCGGGGCTGCCAGTCGTCGGGGACGTTGTCGTTGTCGTCGAGCATCGACTTCGCCTGGTCGATGTCCTGCTCGTGGGTGATGTCGGCCCAGTCGTCCTGCGGGAAGTCCCAGGCTTCCGCGAGCGTTTTGGGAATCGGCGAGACGGCACGCACGCCCGAGGGTTCGACGAACCGTTCGACGGCCGTCTGCATCGAGAAAGCGTAGTCGATGGCCTCCCGGACTTCCGGGTCGGCGGTCGGGCCTTCGTTGCAGTTGAACGCGAGATAGAAGTAGCTCATCCCGAGCGCGGATTCGATGCTCGCACTGTCCATCCCCTCGACCGTTCCCCAGGACTTCGGTGGGATGTTCTTTACAACGTCGTTTTTCCCGTTTTTGAGTGTCGTGATGCGAGTGGTCGGCTCCTCGACGGGGACGAACTCGAGCGTCGAAAGGTTCGGCATCGGCTCGTCCCAGTAGTCGTCCCACCGGGAGAGCACTACGGATTCGCCTTCGGTCCAGTTCTCCAGGGTGAACGGACCGGAGCCGACGGGGTCCTCCTTGTTGAACGCCTCTCGGTCCTCCGTCCGGACGCTCTTGGGAACGATATTGCGGTTCGTGTAGTATTTGAACGCGCCGAACTGGTATTTGAGGTCGAACTGCACCGTCTCCTCGTCGACGGCGGTGATCGAGTCGATCATGTTGACCTCGCCGGCGTTTTCCGTCTCCTCCTCGACCGGCGCGAGGAACGTGTGCTTCACGTCCTCAGCAGTGACGGTGTTCCCGTTGTGGAACGTCACGTCGGTGTTTAGCGGGACGATCCACCGCTGGCCGTCCCGCTCGATCGTCGGCATCTCCGCCGCGACTTTCGGGACGAGTTCGGTCCCGTCCTCGTTGTACGCGTACAGCGGGTCGAAGATCATCATCGCCACTTCGAGCGACGGGACGTCGTTGAGAACGACGGGGTCGAACTCTACCGGCGATTTCGCCTGGGCGAGCCGGAGTCGCGAGCCACCGCTTTCACCGTCGCTGCCGCCGCCACCGCTATCCGCACCGGTCTGGCCGCCGCCGTCTCCACCGTCAGTCGGTCCCTGACAGCCAGCGAGGACTGCGGCCGCGCTGCCGCCCGCGAGCGCCCGTAACAGTTTTCGTCGTGATACGCCGGATCGGTTGGAGGACTCGGGAAGCGTCATGCTAACGTAACACACCGCTATCGTGAAGTGTAGCTATAATAAATCCAGTGGTTGTTTTCGGGTAATACTTTCACAGAACCTGATGCAGAAGGCGTATAATCCGTCCAAAGCAGCGGTCTGAGTTATAGCGTGGGTGTGCCACATTTGCCATAGTTATCACAGGCATATCGAAAGGACCATTCATCAGCCCCCGCAGAGTTCAATCTGCGCGAGGGTAGCCGAGCTTGGCCAAAGGCGGTGGGCTTAAGACCCGCTCCCGTAGGGGTCCGTGGGTTCGAATCCCATCCCTCGCATTGATCCGCTCGAACGACCGTGAGAGCGTGTGAATTGTTCGGATGGCGATTCTAACTACGGAAACGCGAGCAGCGTGAGCGTTTGCATTCGAGTTCGAATCCCATCCCTCGCATTCTGCGACGAGTGGACACGAGGATCGATGTGAGCGCGATTTGGCTCCCAGCCATATCGTTTGTAGCGAACGGAGCGTGAGCCACAGTGTCGGATGTGCCCCTGACCGGTCTGTCTGTGACACACTCGACAGTCCGGCGTACGCCAGATGTGGCACAGATGTGTGGACCACAGATTCGGGTGCGGTACTCAGACGGTAGTGTCGGGTGGCAGGCGATTCGAACGGAGGCGGTCCGGACACGACGCGTTTTTGCACGTCTGCGGCCTATACCGGCGTAATGACTGACGTGCCAGACGACGTTGCCGAGGCGTTCGACCGACACGATGCGCTCGTCCCGGCCGGGGACAGTTACGCTGTCGAGACGACGAACTTCGACGGCCGTGTGACTGCGACCGAAGGGGAAGAGTGGCGGACGAACTACGAGGTCACGGTCAAAGCACCGTCCCTGCAGGCCGCGACAAGCGACGAGGTCGGCGACGCCGTCATCGACGGCTGGTTCGAGACGCTGGAGCGGCGGCTCGAGGACGCGCCGAAAGCGACCCGGACAGCCGTTGAACTGGACGATTACAGCGTTGTCGAGGACGGCGAGCAGGTCGTAGTCACGTTCGAGTACACGATGGGTGGCGAGCGGCAGGCCGCGGACGTCGCCAAGACCTTCGTCGAGTACGTCGAGGGGACGTACGTCGAGGGCGTCATCCCGGGTTACGACTACGTCGGCGTCGTGGCTGACCTGCTCGATTCCGCGAGTACCGGCGGGAGCGAGGGAACGCGCGGCGGCACGCCGCTGTAGCTGTCGTGGTCTGAGGGCTGAAAACCGTGGCCGCGTCGTTCAATCCATCGCAATATAGGTCTGCGTGGTTTCGACGCCCTGGATTTCCTGGATGTGCGTCGCCGCGACGTCCTTGACCTCAGCGGGCGTCTCCACGTTCACTTTCGCAATGAAGTCGACGTCACCGGCGACGATGTGGGCCTCGGCAACGCCATCGACGGCCTCGATGTCGTCTTTCAGACGATCCGCATCACCAGTGTGGGCTTTGACCATCACGTAGGCAATGACCATGTTCAGGCACCTCCAAGCGCGGTCGCACGACCTGATTCACCGACAACGATGCTGCGGACGTCCGAGAGCGTCTCGAAGTCCGCGAGTATCACGACTCGGTCGCCGGCCTCCAGCGTTTCGTCCGGGTTCGGGATAGCAAGCGGGGCCTCGCCTTTCCCGTGCGCCATCAGCCGAGAGTCCGACGGAAGCTCCAGTTCCGACAGCGAGTACCCCTCCATCGGTGACTGCTTCTGAATGGTGAACTCAACGAGCTGGAGGTTCTGTGCGATGTCGGCGACCGCACGGATGTTCCCGCCCAGCAGGGCGTTCTTCGCCGCGATGGCCCCCAGCCGTTCCGGGTAGATAATCTCGTCGACGTCGGAGGCGTAGCGTCGGTAAATCTCCTCGCGGTAGTCCTCGTCGATACGCATAACGGTTCGACAGCCGTGTTCCTTGGCGATCATACAGGCGACGAAGTTGTCGTTCAGGTCGCCGGTGAGCGCGCCGAGCGCGTCGGCGGCTTCGAGGTCGGCGTCGCCGAGTGTCTCCTCGATAGCGCCGTCGCCCGCGATCACCTCAAAGCCAGCCGTCCGTGCGCGCTCGACCGCGTTCTCATCGCGCTCGATGAGGACAACTTCGTGGCCACTCTCTTGCAGGACGCGAGCCGTCCGCAGTCCGACACGACCTGCACCCACGATAACGAATCGCATACACTCCCCTATGGGACGGGGGTGAATAAAAGTACCCACCCGGCGGAACCACCGGACGCCTTGACCGCGCTGTCAAACAATAGGACGGTTGTTGTCTCGTGACGGAAACTTTTTCGTGCTATGATACGACATACCATAATATGGTCAGCGCGTTCATTATGATCAAGACGGCTGCCGGCAAATCCGAAGAACTCCTTGCGGCAGTTCGTGACGCCGAGGGTATCACCGAGGCGCACATCGTCGCCGGGCAGTACGACATCATCGCCGAAGCGACGGGCACGGAGGTGTACGACATCATGCAATCCGTCTCGGGTCACGTCCGGGACCTCAACGGCGTCGCCGACACGCGCACGTACATCTGCTTAGAGTGAGCAAGCCGCGTTGTTTCGACACGGCAAAGGGACTCGCCGCCCTACGGCAGGTATGGTCAGTGTCGCCGGTATAATCGGCCTGCTCGTCATCGTGCTGGTCAACAGTGCCGTGACGGCGCTCATGACGCGCTTTTTCCGCGTCCGCTTGCACACGCGATGGGGGAGCCTCGTCTACTCGCTGCTCCTCTGTCCGGTGGTCATGGTCGTCATCCTTCTCGTGTTGAGCGGTGTGTTCAGACTCGGCGCGAACCTCGGGAGCCAGACGGCCGTCATCCTCGTGACCGTCATTATTCCACTCGCTATCGGGATGACGTTCGATTACTTCTGGATGCCTGCTCCCGACGAGGTCGAACTGCCGGCGTCGATGGACTAGTCGAGAATCGCTGCTCGGACCCGTTCGTACACGGTGTCCGGGTCGGCGGTCGCGTCGACGCGAACGAACCGCTCCGGGTCGGCGTCGATGAGTCGCTCGTAGTTATCACGAACCGTTGCGAGATAGTCGGCGGTTTCGAACTTGTTCGTCGCGCCGCTGCGCTGTGCGGCGGTTTCGGGATCGAGATCGAGATACACGGTCCGGTCCGGCGGCCGGGTCCATGGGGCGTGGACCTCCCGGACGTACGACAGCGGGTCGTCGAGCGTCTCGCTAGCTGCGAGTGTCGCACCCTGATAGGCGTACCGCGAGTCGCTGTAGCGGTCGGAGACAACAAGCCGGTCCTCGCTGAGCGCCGGTCGGACCGTATTCGAGAGGTGTGCGGCGTGGTCAGCCGTGTAGAGAAACAGTTCGGCCAGCGAATCCGCGTCGTCGTCGTCGATAGAGCGCTGGACGGCGTCCCCGTACCAGGTGTCGGTCGGTTCGCGCGTGAACACGGCGTCATCGGGGACCGCGTCGTCGCTTCGGAGCCGTTCCCACACGGTCGTCTTGCCGCTCCCGTCCAGTCCTTCGAGCGTGACGAGCATACCTCATAATCCGTGTGGGGGGACGTAAGCGCCCCGACCTGGACAGTTCATCCGTAGGCTGACACAAGTGACCGGACTGCGGGCCGATCAGCCGAACAAACACGCCCACCTTTACGGTTCTACCGACCGTATTGTGATCTATGGATGTACTTGTCGTCGGCGGGACTGGATTCATCGGGCAACACCTGTGCCGTGCACTCGACGACCAGGGACACACTGTCACTGCACTGTCCCGGTCACCGGAGGATGCGACGCTTCCCAGCGGTGTCGAAACCGTCGCCGGAGATGTCACGGAGTACGACAGCATCGAGAGCGCGTTCGAGGGGCAGGACGCGGTGTATTTCCTGGTCGCACTGTCGCCCCTGTTCAAGCCGGACGGCGGCGACGAGATGCACGAACGGATCCATCTCGGCGGGACCGAAAACAGCGTCGAGGCCGCCGAAGAACACGGCGTCGACCGGTTCGTCCAGTTGAGTGCGCTGGGTGCAGACCCCAATGGCGACACGCATTACATCCGGTCGAAGGGCCGGGCCGAGCAGGTCGTTACGGAGTCCTCGCTGGACTGGACCATTTTCCGGCCGTCGGTCGTCTTTGGCGAGGGCGGGGAGTTCGTCTCCTTCACGAAGCGTCTCAAGGGGATGTTCGCGCCGGGCGTCCCGCTGTATCCGCTCCCCGGCGGCGGAAAACAGACCAGATTCCAGCCCATCTGGGTCGGTGACCTCGTGCCGATGCTCGTCGACAGTATCGGATCCGAGGAACACGTCGGCGAGACCTACGAGATCGGTGGGCCGGAAGTACTGACGCTCAGAGATGTGACCAATCAGGTGTACGATGCTGAGGGGTCGTCGGTAAGCATCGTCCCGCTCCCGATGCCGCTGGCGAAGGTCGGTCTCTCTGTCCTGGGGAGCGTCGGGTTCCCGATGGGTGCCGACCAGTACCGCTCACTCAAATTCGATAACAGTCCGGCGACGAACGATATCGACGCGTTCGGCGTCAGTAGTGACTCTTTAACCACACTCAGCGGATACCTCCGCGGATAAGTCCCGACGGTAGCCTCCCCCTACAGAGAGTCGTGTTAGACAGTATTAATTTTCAAGCCTGAGTTTCAGGGCTGAGAGCCGGGCAAAACACTTATACTCGCTATCGCTCTTTGACCCTTTAAGCGGAGAACCATATAATGAAACTGGCGATGATCGGCTTCGGGCAGGCCGGTGGCAAAATTGTGGACAAATTCCTCGAGTACGACAAGGAGACCGGCTCGGGAATCGTCCGCTCGGCTGTTGCAGTCAATACAGCGAAAGCAGACCTGCTTGGGCTAGAACACATTCCGGAAGAACAGCGAGTGCTCATCGGCCAGGCCCGCGTCAAGGGCCACGGCGTGGGCGCAGACAACGAACTCGGCGCGGAAATCGCCGAAGAGGACATCGACGAGGTTCAGGGTGCGATCGACAACATCCCTGTCCACGAAGTCGACGCCTTCCTTATCGTCGCCGGCCTCGGCGGCGGGACGGGGTCGGGCGGGTCGCCGGTCGTCGCGAAACACCTCAAACGCATCTACACCGAACCGGTGTACGGCCTGGGCGTCCTGCCGGGCAGCGACGAGGGTGGCATCTACACCCTCAACGCCGCCCGCTCGTTCCAGACGTTCGTGCGCGAGGTGGACAACCTGATGGTGTTCGACAACGACGCCTGGCGACAGACCGGCGAGTCCGTCGAGGGCGGCTACGATCACATCAACGAGGAGATCGTCCGGCGCTTCGGCGTGCTGTTCGGGGCCGGCGAGATCGAGGCCGGCGACAACGTCGCCGAGAGTGTCGTCGACTCCTCGGAGATCATCAACACGCTCGACGGCGGCGGCGTGTCCACCGTCGGCTACGCCTCCGAGGACGTCGAGGTGTCCTCTGGCGGCGGCGGTCTGCTCTCGCGGTTCAAGGGCGATGACTCGTCTGACGACGGGATGGACACGGCGAACACGACGAACCGCATCACGTCACTCGTCCGGAAAGCCGCGCTCGGCCGGCTGACGCTCCCCTGTGAGATCGAAGGTGCGGAGCGTGCCCTGCTCGTGATGGCAGGTCCGCCGGAGCACCTGAACCGGAAGGGAATAGAGCGCGGCCGGAAGTGGCTCGAGGAGCAGACCGGTTCGATGGAGGTCCGCGGTGGCGATTATCCGACCAACGCCCCGAAAGTGGCCGCATCGATCCTGCTGGCCGGCGTCCACAACGTTCCGCGGATCAAGGAACTCCAGCAGGTCGCTATCGAGGCACAGGACAACATCGACGATATCCGTAACCAAAGCGAAGATAACTTAGAGGACTTGGTCGAAGACGACGAAGATGAACTTGATCCGCTGTTCTAACAAGACCGCCGCACTCCTCTGTGTTGTCGCGCTGCTCGCGACTGCCGGCACAGCGAGTGCGTTCTCTGTCTCTGCCGACGGGGTCCCGACCGAGACGGCTGTCAACGAAGAGGTATCGGTGACGTACACGATAGACGACCCGTTCACCGACGCGCCGAACGAGTGGACGCTCGCCGGCTCGACCGAACTCCAGAACGTCAGCTGGACGGTCACCGTGTTGCGTGCTGGTAACCAAGTGAGTCAGGAGACCTACGGCGACCAGTCCTTCGAGCAGGACTTGGACATCGACGACAACGGGGACCAGGTTCGCATCGAACTCGTCGGCACGACGCCGGGCATCTCGAACTACACGTACGACCCGGCGCAGAACTACCAGGTCGCCTCCCTCAATCGTGTCAGCGGGAACAACGAGGACGAGTTCCGCAACGACACCGCCCACCACTACACCGAAGAGAGCCAGGCAGCCAGACAGGCGATCGACGACGCACAGGCTGCAATCGACGCAGCCGGTGGGAACGAAAACGCCGAGGAACTGATCAGTAGCGCCATCTCCTCATACGAGAACGGCAACTTCCAGAACGCCCAGGACCTCGCCGGGCAGGCCGAGAGTCAGGCACAGCAGGCACAGCAGAGCGCCCAGACCCAGCGGACACTCCTGCTGGTCGGTGGCGGACTCGTCGTCCTCCTGTTGCTGGTCGGTGGCGGCTACTACGCGTACACCCAGATGGGTGAGGACGACTACTCCAAGCTGTAATGCGCATCGTCGTCCCCGTCTCGGGGTCTGACCCCAAAACGCGGCTTTCAACTGTTCTGTCTCCCGACGAGCGCCGCGATTTTACCGAAGCAATGCTCGCGGATGTCGTCGACGCGGTGATCGCGACGGGCCACGAACCCGAGGTCATCTCGACAGCGCCGCTCGACTGTGCCGCGCCGGTTACCGTCGACGACCGCGGGCTTGACCCGCTCGTCAACGACCTGCTCGCGTCGACAGTGACCGACAGCGATGACGCACTCGCTGTCGTGATGGCGGACCTGCCGCTCGTAACGTCAAAAAGCATCGAGCGGCTGCTTGCCCCCGACGCCGACGTTGTGCTGGCCCCGGGTCTGGGCGGCGGGACGAACGCCTTCGTCTGTCGACACCCCGATTTCAGGGTCGATTACCACGGCGCATCCATACGCGACCACCGGCGGATCGCCCAGGAAGTGGAAGCTGAAATTGTCGAGGTGGACTCCCGACGACTCGCGACCGACATCGACGAACCGGGCGACCTCGCGGAGGTGCTGTTACACAGCGACGGCGCGGCCGCCGACTGGCTCACTGACGCCGGTTTCAGTCTGTCGCTCACAGACGGCCGTGTCGCCGTGAGCCGCGAGTGAAGGTTTTTGTCCGTGGGGTGCAGACCCCGGGACGTGATACCCGGCACGGACGCGTACGACATCGACATCGAGGTTTCGGACGCCGACATCGAGCGACTGCTGTCGGTGATGCCCGAGGACGTCGAGGCCGCGTCGGCGCTGTCCTATTGCCGGAACGTGTTCCTGCCGCTGACGACCGCCTGCCGGTACACCTGCACGTACTGCACGTACTACGACCCGCCGGGGCAGGCGGAGCTGATGGACCGCGAGGAAATCCGGGAGACCTGCCGCCGCGGGGCCGACGCCGGCTGTACCGAGGCCCTGTTCACCTTCGGCGACGACCCGGACGACCGCTACACCGCGATCCACGACACGCTCGCCGAGTGGGGCCACGACTCGATCCACGAGTACCTCCGGGAGGCCTGCGAAATCGCGCTGGAGGAGGGGTTGCTCCCCCACGCCAACCCGGGCGATCAGACCCGCGAGCAGATGGCTCACGTCGCCGATCTGAACGCCTCGATGGGCGTGATGCTGGAGACGACCACTGAGGTGCAGGCTCACGGCGGTCCGCGGGCGAAAAACCCCGGCCAGCGGCTGAACACCCTCCGCGTGGCCGGTGAGCTCGGCGTCCCGTTCACGACGGGCATCCTCGTCGGCATCGGCGAGGACTGGCACCACCGCGCCGAGAGTTTGCTCGCCATCCGCGAGATGCACGAGCGCTACGGCCACATCCAGGAGGTCATCGTCCAGCCCGTCGTCGAGAACGAGCGCTGGCAGGGCGGCTCCCCCGATCTGGCGACGATGCGCCGGGTGACAGCGATGGCCCGGGCGGCGCTTCCCGAGGAAGTATCGGTGCAGGTCCCCCCGAACCTCGCGCCCGCCCGGGACCTGACCGACTGTGGCATCGACGACCTAGGCGGCGTCTCCCCGGTCACGGTCGACCACATCAACCCCGAGTACGAGTGGCCGGCCCTGCAGGAACTGACGGCCGTCGCCGACGCCGCCGAGGTGCCCCTGACGGAGCGGTTGCCCGTCTACGACCGCTTCGTTGACGACGGCTGGCTCTCGGAGCCCATCGAGGCGGCTCTCGAGGCCGAGAACGACGCCGGCGAGCGGTTCCGGTCGATACTGGACCGGGGCGTGAACCCGGCGAGCGTGTGACTCTGGCGACCAGCCTCCGCGTATGCGCAGTTGTCACCGTCGGGCTGCGCACTGTGACTATTAACCACCTAGTCCTCTAGGCTGTATCTACACATACACTGGCGCACCAATGTATATCATGCCTGGACGTGCCTCTGACAGCAGTTCCAGGCGGAATACTCTACCACGTCGGCCACGGCCAGTGCCCAGCCGTGGTCCACTAATTTACTCGAGCAACGGCGTTCCGTCAGCCTGTGGCCCGAGTTGCGGCCCGAGCGCTTCGGCGTCGGGATCGATGACGCGGCGCTGTTCGTAGTCCGTCGACCGCTCGACCGGCGTCCGCCCGATCGCGGTAATCATGTCGGCGTACTCCTGGAACGACCGGAACTCGCCGTAGTCGCCGCCGGCACGCTTGGTGATTTCTTCGGAGAGGATGGTCCCCATGAAGTCGTCCGCGCCGCAGGTAAGCATCTTCAGTCCCTGCGTGTCGCCGTATTTGACCCACGAGGACTGAATGTGGTCGACGTTGTCGAGGAAGAGCCGCGAGACGGCGATCAGCAGTTCGTCCTCGTCGACAGTCGCACCCGATTCGACCATGCCACGCTCGTACAGCGGCGTCTCTTCGTGGACGAACGAGAGCGGGACGAACTCGGTGATCGCGCCGGTCCGGTCCTGCAGGTCGCGGATTCGCTTCAGGTGCAGCGCGCGGTGGCGCTCGTTCTCGACGTGACCGTACATCATCGTCGAGGTCATGTCGAGGCCGACCGACGCGGCCGCCTCCATGGCTTCGAGCCACTCGTCGGTGCGGATCTTCCCCGGACAGATGACGTCCCGGACCTCGTCGACGAGGATCTCCGCGGCAGTGCCGGGCACGCTGTCGAGGCCGGCGTCTTGCAGTCGGCTGAACACCTCCTCGTAGGACCAGTCGGTGCCACGGCGGGCGTGGTAGGCCTCCTCCGGCGTCATCGAGTGGACGTGGACGCCGCCGACGTGCATCGCTCGAATCTGTTCACAGTAGGTGGCGGGGTCTTTTTCGTACTCCGCCGGCGAGCGGTAGTTCAGGTCGCCGCGGTCGCTGGTCTCCAGTATCTCTCTGTGTTCGTCGTCCAACGCGAGCGCGGGGTGGAGTCCAGACACCGAACAGACCTCGTAGATGCCGCGGTCGAGGGCGTCGCGCACGATTTCGCGGGACTCACTCGGCGTCTTCGTGAAGCCGCCGTGGTCCTCCTGATACTCGCTCCGGAACTGCTCGGAGCGGTCCTTGAAGTTGCAGAACAGACAGCCGGTGTTGCAGGCCGTCGTGACGTTGTTGTTGAGGTTCGCGACGAAGGTGACCTCGTCGCCGACGACTTCGGCCCGGCGTCGGTCGGCCGCTTCGAGCACCTGCTCTTTCCGGTAGTGGTCGATGCCGTCCCGGTCGGTGCCCGTCGTGAAGAGTTCGACTGCGTCGTCGACCGTCAGTCGCGTCCCGTTTCTCGCCTTGGCGAGTGCGTTCTCGAACGACTGGTCAGTCGTCGGACGGTGTTCGAACTCGACGGACCCGTCCGGTGTACCGACGGTCTCTGGGACGTCCGGCATTGCTGGACAGGAGGGAAAGAACGGTCAAAAGCGTATGGGTCCACACACGGCCCACAGGGTCGACAGGTCCCCCTGTTGCAGGACGGCAACGGGTACCGACGGCCGCAGTGCCACGGGGCGACGCATCAGGTCGGCAACACGCCGCCGATCCAGCCCGCGGTCTCGACAATAATCCAGGCGACGAATACCGCGTAGGCGCCGAGCAGCGCATAGGATTCGAGTTCGCTCAACACGAGGTCGGTCCGGAGGACGGTGAACAGGAGAATCGTCGCGCCGGTCAGGACGCCGAACATCGGCACGGCCATCGCGAAGTCGACGGTCCACGCACCGGCGATGAGGACGCCAAGCGGAATAGCCACGAGCAGGTCGAAGGTGTTCGAGCCGAGCACGTTCGCGAGCGACGTGACCGCGCGGTCGTCGCGGGCCGCCCTGACACTGATGAGCGTATCGGGGAGGCTCGTCGCCGCCGCCAGAATCGTCACGCCGAGCAGGAACTCCTGGACGCCGGCGGCGCGTCCGATGACGCCGACAGCATGGACAAGGTTCTCCACCGCCACGAGGATGACAGCCAGACCCAGCAGGAGGAAGAGCCACTGCCGCCCGACCGAGATTCCGGTGGTCCAGTCCGCTCCCGGATTGTGGTCGGCCGTGTCCTGATACTGGATAAAGACGTACAGCCCGTAGAGTGCGAGCGGGATCGCCGCCAGCGGCCGCGTGATGACGCCCGTGAGCGTCGCCTCGCTGGGGTAGTAGATGACTGCAAGCGCCATCGTGATGAGCAGGACTGAGACGGCGAGCATGTAGAACTGTGCTTCCTTGTAGACGAGCGTCCGACTCGATTCGAGTTCGTCGTCAGTCGCGACGCCCGCGACTGCGGGGATGACGAGAATATTGAAAATCGCCGACCCGACGATTGCGCCGACGCCCAGTGGCATCGACCCGCCGAGCGCCGCGACCACGACGGTTGCGACCTCAGGGAAACTGGAGCCGACAGCGACGATGATCGCTCCCTGAACCACTTCGGGGAGGCCGTAGTGCGTCGCAAGCCGTTCGCTCGAGGACTCGAGCCAGTCGCTCCCTTTCCATATCGCTACCGTCGCGGCGACGATGATTACGACCTCGGCCAGCAGGTTAGCCGCCATCAGGAGGTCAGTCGACAGCCCGACGGAAAACGTTGCCCTCCGAGCGCGAGTGATACTGTCGGCTGTAACTATCGTAAGATACTCGCGGTGGCGACATTCTCTACAGACTTACAGCCGACAGTATGAGAAACGTCTTTGTCCCCGGCGCGAAAGGCGGGCACAATGACGAGCGTCAAGGAATTCCGTGTGGACGAACCGGCGACGGCCGAGGGGCTCGGCCGCGGTGCGTTCGTGTTCACGGACGACTACTCCGTGTTCGACTGGGGCAAGATGCCGGACCAGATCCCCGACAAGGGCGCGTCCCTGTGTACGATGGGCGCGTACAACTTCCAACTGCTGGAGGAGAACCACGTCCCGACACACTACGAAGGCGTCAGGCTCCCCGACAGCGACGAAGTGGTAGACCTCGGCGAGGCGCTGTCTGCCGACACCGCCCCCGAAGAGATGGTCATCGAACTCACGCAGGTCCCGGACCTCCCCTTCGAGGGCGGTAGCTACGACTACGACGCCTACCACCGGGGGGCCGACGAGAACTACCTCATTCCCCTGGAAATCGTCTTCCGGAACCGCGTGGGCGTCGGGTCGTCGCTGCGGTCCCGAACTGAGCCGGCCGACCACGGCCTCGACTATGACGCCTGGCCAGAGGAGGTCGTCGACCTCGACGAGCCCATCGTCGAGTTCTCGACGAAATACGAGGAGCAGGACCGGTATCTCGACCGGGAGGCAGCCGACCGGATCGCCGGCACGGCCAGCATCGACCGCCTCGAAGAACTGGCTCGCGCGGTCAACCACATCGTCACCCAGCAGGCCGCCGAGGCCGACCTGGTCCACGAGGACGGGAAGATCGAGTGCCTGTACTACGACGGGGAGATACGCGTGGCCGACGTGGTCGGCACGTTCGACGAGAACCGCTTCTCCTACGGGGGCCAGCAGGTCTCGAAGGAGGTCATCCGACAGTACCACAAGCGCACCCAGCCCGAGTGGGTCGACGCCGTGAGCGAGGCCAAACAGCGGGCCGACGCGGAGGGGGTCGCCGACTGGAAATCGCTCTGTGCGGAGTCGCCCGAACCGCTCGATGAGGACGTAATCCAGGTCGCTCGTGACCTCTACTGCGCCGGCACGAACGCCTACGTCGGCGGTGACGTGTTCGACGCGCCATCGCTCGACGAAGCCGTCAGCGCCGCTAGCGAACTCTGAGAGAGTTACAAGTACAGCGCGTTTTCAGTCGTCAGCCTCGATCTCACCGTCGTCCTCGGCGACGAACTCGCCGAGGCCGTCGATGGGACGGTCGGGGTTCAACTGGTCGAGTTTCTCCGGTGCGCCGAGCTGGGCCGAGGTTTCCTCGGGATCCCGCAGTTTCGTCCGGCCGCGGTGGACACTCACTTCGTCGTTGAGGTGGAGCTTGATGGCCTCGATGAGCGCCTCGGCTTCCAGCGGTTGACCGATCTGCTGGAGCTCTTCTTCGGTGGCGTCGTCGGGGACGTTGAACGCTCGCTGAGTGATGATCGGCCCCTGGTCCAGGTCCGTCGTCACGTAATGGGCGGTGACGCCGGCGATGCGGACGCCCTCCTCGATGGCCTGCATGTACGCCGACGCGCCGGGGAAGGCGGGCAGCAGACTCGGGTGGACGTTGATGATCCGGCTCTCGTAGCGGAACACGACATCCGGCGAGAGGATGCGCATGTAGCGGGCCAGCGCGATGAGGTCGGCGTCGTACTGTGCGAGCAGGTCGAGCAGTTGTTGCTCGTCCGGCGTGCCCTTCTCGTCGCCGATGTCGTGGAACGGAACGTCGTATTTGGCCGCCAGCGGTTCGAGGTCGTCGTGGTTCCCGATGACCACCTCGATGTCGGCCCCGAGGTCGCCGTTGGCCCAGGCCTCGAATAGCGCCTCCAGACAGTGTGATTCCTTCGTGACGAGGACAGCGATGGTCTGGGTCTCTCGGTCGGCGGGGAACCGGACCTGCACGTCGACGCCGAGTTCGTCGCCGAGTTCGGTGAGGTCCTCGCGGAGCTTCTCCTCCGTCGTCACCATCTCGGACGTGTCGACGCGCATGGTCATCCGGAAGACGCCTTCTCGGACGGCCTGGTCGAGGTCCTCGATGTTGATACTGCGCTCGAACAGCAGCGAGGTCACTTCGGCGATGAGGCCCGTGTCGTCCTCGCCGACGACCGTAATCTCGGTCAGACCACGTGTCACGATACCCACCACCGGACAGCGTCGTGATTCATTTGCCCCAGAGTCGGCAGTCCCACGGCAAAAGCCTTCGTTTTCCACCTAGGGTGGACGCCAAGGCTTTGTGTATCGGTCCGTGTATGTACGGCCGTGATGAGTGATTCGCCGACCGTTCTCTGTGCCCAGCCGGATGCCGACGAGCGCGCGGAGACGGCCGACGCGCTTGCCGACGCCGGACTCGCTGTGGAGGAAGTCGGGTCCGTCGATACGTTAGACGCGGCACTTGACCGGTCGATTGACTGCGTTGTGACGGCCTTCGACCTCGAGGACGGGGACGGGTTCGACGTGGTCGATGCGGTCCGTGATGTGAACCCGGAGTGCGTGGTGATCCTCTATACGGAACACGCGCCCTCGGACCTCCCGCGCGGCGGTCCAGAGCAGGTCGTCGAATACGTGCCGCGGACGGTCCCGGAGTCCCGGGAGCGACTCGCGGATGTCGCTGCCATGGCTGCCGCGGAGGTAACGCAGGCGGCCTATCCCGTTCCGGAGGCCGAAACGGAGCGGCTGGCCGCCGTCCAGCGGTACGACGTCGACCAGTTGGCGGCAATCGACGCGTTCGACCGGCTGACGGCGCTTATGACCAGCCACTTCGACATCGACGTGGCCTTTGTCGGCCTCATGGACGAACACGAGGAGCGGTTCCTGGCGTGTGGAGGGGCCAACTGGCGGACCCTCTCCCGCGAGGACTCCATCTGTACCCACACGATTCTCTCGGACGAGACGATGGTCGTCGAGGACACCCACGAGGACCCCCGCTTTGCCGAGGTCGATGCGCTGAAACAGCTCGACATCAGGTCCTACGCCGGCGTGCGAATCACGGACAAAGAGGGGAACGCAATCGGTGCAGTCTGTTGCACCGACGGCGAGCCGCGGCGTTACACGCGGACCGAACTCGACGACCTCCAGCGGTTCGCCGACGAGGTCGAGGAACAACTGCTGTTGCGACGACGGCTCCAGAGGGATACCTGATGTCACAGCGACGAGACGACCGATACACGTTCGACGGCCTGCCGCTGAATCCGGTCGAACCGGGGACGAATCTGCTCGTGACCGGCCCTGTTCTGAGCGGAGCGCGGGAGATGGGGCTGCGACTGCTCTGTAGCTCCGACGCCGACGGCGGAACCGTCCTCGTCGCGACGGACAGCGATGCCACGACGCTGCTAGAGGACTTCGAGCGCCACGGCGGCGTGCTCGACCGCGGAAGAGTCCGTGTCATCGATTGCGCACAGGAGAGCGGCGACCTGCCGGAAGACAGCGTGTCTACCGTCAGTACACCGGCGGACCTGACCGGCATCGGTATCGAGTACTCGGGCCACTACGAGTCGACGTACGCCAGCGGCTACACGCGGGTCCGGTCCGGCATCATCACGCTGACGCCGCTGCTCGTCTACAACGACGATGTCAGGGCGGTGTACCGGTTTCTCAACACCATCACCGGCCGTATCGGTACCGCGGACGGCCTCGGCGTCTGCGTGCTCGATCCGAACGCCCACGAGGAGCAGGTCGTCGAAAGCGTGGCACGGTTCTTCGACGGCCGGGTCGACGTTCGTGCCGACGCGGGCGACCTCGATCTCCGTGTGGCCGGCCTGCGCGACCAGCCGTCCGATTGGACGTCGGTCGGCGCCGGGACGTGACCTGCCGGGAGAACACAAGCGTTTTCTCCGCTGCCCGCTCGCTTGCCAGTAATGACTGCCTTTACCGCGACCGTCACTGTCCGGCTCAAGCGGGGCGTCCTCGACCCCGAAGCCGAGACGACACAGCGCTCCCTGGAACGCCTCGGCTTCGACCTGAACGACCTCCGCTCGGCGGACGTGTTCGAGCTGGACCTCGACGCCGACAGCGCCGAGGACGCGGCCGAGCGCGCCGAGGAGATGGCCGAGCGGCTCCTGGCGAACCCCACCATCCACGACTACGACATCGAGGTGGCACAGGCAGAATGACCATCGCCTCGAAACTGACGGCAATGGTCAGTGCTGTCTCACGGAGGGGGCCCGCGTGACCATCGCCGTCATCCAGTTCGGCGGCTCGAACTGCGACCGCGACTCCGTGCAGGCTCTGGAGTCACTCGGCTTCGACGGCGAGCTCGTCTGGCACGAGGACGGCCTCCCCGAGGACGTCGACGGCATCGTCCTCCCCGGCGGTTTCTCCTACGGCGATTATCTCCGTGCCGGCGCGATGGCTGCCCACTCGCCCATCATGGCGGAAGTCCGCGAAGCCGCAAGCGACGGAACGCCGGTGCTTGGCATCTGTAACGGCGCACAGATCGGCTGTGAGTCGTCGCTGACCCCCGGCGCGTTCACGACTAACGAGAGCGCCCGGTTCCAGTGTGAACACGTCCACCTGCGCGTCGAGAACGCCGAGACACCCTGGACCAGCCAGTACGAGCAAGGCGAGGTCGTCGAACTCCCCATCGCCCACGGCGAGGGTCGCTACGAGATCTCCGACGACCGCCTGGACGAACTCGAAGCCGAAGACCGTATCCTGTTCAAGTACTGCGACGAGAACGGCGAGGTCACGCCGGAGGCGAACCCGAACGGCTCGAAACACAGCGTGGCCGGCGTCACCGGCGAGGACGACCACATCGCCGTCATGATGCCCCACCCCGAGCGGGCGACGCTTTCGGACCTGGGCCGGACCGACGGCCAGGGCGTGCTCAAGGGCTTCGCCGAGTAGCGCCGCTTTTCAGTGTCGTATCAAAGGGGAGGGACCAGCGGAGCGTGTGACATAGTCCGGCGGTCCCTAAGCCAACTTTGTGGGTCAAGCCGTATAAACACACGCTTACCGGAGTGTAAGTGAAATCCGGGATTACAGTCGGCGAGAGCGGCTATCGAGGCTGTCTGACTCACAGTGGTGTATTCGGTCCATCGGGAACCGCAGGCCGACAGTGTCGCCGATTGACGGCGGGTCGTCGGCGAAGGCGGTAACGGTCACGTCGTCGAACGAGAGCGTGACTCTGTTCGTCGCGTCCTCGCGAACGACCCGTTCAACGGAGGCCTGGACGTCGCCGGGGTCGCCGAACGCGATGGCCTCCGGCCGGATTGCGGCGTGGCCGTCGCCCTCCGGCGAGGCGCTGCCGTTCAACAGCCGTCGCAGGGACGGGGCCGACGAGAGGTCGACGGTGTTTGCGCCGGTGAACTCGGCGACCATCGGCGAGGCTGGTCGCTCGAACACGTCCTCGGGCGTGCCGGTCTGGACGATGCGGCCGTCGTGCATCACCGCGATGCGGTCGGCGAGGGCCCGGGCCGTCGTCCGGTTGTGCGTGACGTATACCGAGGTCACGTCGGCGAGGACGTCCGCCAGGTCGTCTCGCAGGGCCTGTCGCGTCGGCACGTCCAGCGCCGCGAGCGGTTCGTCAAGCAGCATGACCCCCGGCTGGATTGCGAGCGCCCGAGCGAGCGCCACCCGTTGTTTCTCCCCGCCGGACAGCGTGGGTGGGTACCGGTCCGAGAGGGGACTCACACCCAGTTCGGCCAGTAGCGCGTCGGGGTCGCTCGTCTCGTCGTGGTACTGGGTGCCGTAGGCCACGTTCTCCGTGACGGTCATGTGCGGGAAGAGGGCGTAGTCTTGGAACACGAAGCCGAAGTCGCGCCGCTCGGGCGGCAGGTCGGTGAGTTGGCGGCCGTCGAACGCGACGAACCCCTCGTGGTCGTGGAACCCCGCCACGGTTTCCAGCAGGAGGGTCTTGCCGCTCCCGCTCGGGCCCAGAATAACCAGACTCTCGCCCGGTTCGACCTCGATTTCGGCGTCGACGGTGAACGCCTCGGCCCCGTCTGCGGTGAACGTCGACTCAACGCCGGCGTGGAGTCCGTTCACGGCATCCCTCCCGTGGCCGAGTTGTCATCGGTGAGATACCGGACGATGAGGAAGATGACGGCCGAGACGGCGAGCAGGAGGAACGCGACGGCACCGCTCTCGGCGAGCCCGCCCTGGAGGTAGGTGTTGTAGACGAACACCGGCGCGTGCTGGGCGGTGACCTCGCCGCCGTCGGGTGGATAGAAGAACGACACCGAGTAGGCGACGACGGCGACTGCGCCGAACTCCGAGACGGCGCGGGCCCACGCGAGAACGCCGCCGGTGACCATGCCCCGAAGGGCCAGGGGGCCCGTGACACGGCGGAACGTCGCCCACTTGTTCGCGCCGTGGATTCGTGAGGCGTATTCGAGGCGGTTGTCGATGGCCTCGAACGATTCGCGGGTCGCGTTCACGGCGTAGGGAGCCGAGACGAACGTCATCGCGAGCACCATCCCGGTCATCGTCCCGAGCACGGAGAACTGGGGGAACGCGCCGCCCTGTCCAAACCCGAACAGGATGAGGATACCCGCGACCGAGTGCGGGACGACCAGCGGGAGGTCAACGAGGCTCTCGACGAACGGCTGGCCCGGGAACCCCTCGGCGAGGAGGTGGGCCAGCGGTACACCGAGGGCGAGGCTGAGAACGGCCGCCAGCAGCGGCCCGTACACCCCGAGATAGAGCACGCGGTGGACGCCCGGGTCCGTCGCCTTCTCCGCGACGAGCGAGGGGTTCTGCCGGGCGACGAACAGAAACAGCGGCAGGCCGAGCGCGACCGTGAGGAGACTCCCGACGGTCGCCGTCGCGACAGTGAACGAGGAGCCATCGAGGACGTAGGCGGTGACGGCGGTGCTACCGACCATGAAGTAGGCGTACCAGGTCGGCCGTCCGTAGGTATAGGCCCCGGCGAACGCGACCGCCTGCAGGGCGATGAAGGCGACGACGAGCGGCCGCGTACCGACGCGGTCACGAACCAACCGGGTGTCTGTTTCAGTTGCCATCGTGTAGTGTCTGGGTGAGAGTCATCGACCGGAGTGGGACCGCTTACAGCTCCAGCGGGCCGAGATTGCTCTGTGCGCTGGCGACGTCCATCACGCGGTCGGGGACGGCGTCTTCCCCGCTGGCCGGGACGACGATGGGGTCGACCGGGACGAGTCCCTGGCTCTCCAGCACGGAGCGACCCGCGTCGGTCGCGAAGTACTCGATCCACTGGGCCCCACGGCCGGGTGCTTCGGCGACGCTGGGAACCGTGATGCCGTACGCGATGGGCGCGCCGGTGAAGGTCCCGCTGCCGGTCTCGACCTCCGCTTTCGCGTAGTGTTCCGCGTACTCGCTGGTCGCCTGCGAGAGGTCCACCTCCTGCTGGAGGTCGATGAAGGGCTTGCCGGACGTGCTGGAGATGGACTGGTAGTACATCACATAGTCCAGTTCGCCGGACTCCAACTGGCCTTCGAGGTTCGTCTCCGTCCCCGTCGGAACCACGGAGTTGTCACGCAGGGCCTGGTAGGTCGAATCGTCGTAGAGCCGTTCCCCGTTGAACTCCTCCTTGCCGAGTTGCTGTGTCATGACCGCGCGGTAGCCACCGGGGTCGACGGCCGGGTCGGAGTGCCCGATAGTGACGTCGTCGCGGGTTAGCACCTCCCACCAGTTGTCTTTCGAGATGTCGTCAGCGCCGGGCGAGTCCTGGCGGTACTGTATCGACATAGAGTTTGTCGTGAAGATAGCGTACCAGTCCCCGTAGTCCGGGAGGATGCGGTTCCGGATGAGACGGAAGTCCGAGACGCCGAGCACGTCGGCGGACCGGCCCTGCTGGGTAATCTTCTGTGTCGACGCGACGGAGCCTTTCGCCTCGCGGTTGACGTCGACGCCGTACTCGTCCTCGAACGCCGGTTCGGCCTCGCCAAACGGCGGTGCGAGGCTGCCAGCGTGGAAAATCGTCATCGAGTCGGCCATCGACGACTCGGTCGGCGTCGACCCCGTCGATGAGTCCGCCGTGTCGGTCGTGGCACCGCCGGCATCGCCGTCGCCGCCGTCGCCACCGCCGCTACACCCTGCGAGTGCGGTCAGCGTTGCGGCCCCTGCACCAGTTAGAAACGCTCTCCGTGTCGTTCGTCGTCCGGAAGTGCTGCCTGAGTTCGAGCGTTGTGTCATGAGCGATACTTCCCCTTCTATCGTGACAGTCATAAACGCTTTGACCACACTCCACCACTCGTTCGTATGGACGCGACCGCGGACGTCGAAGTGCAACTGGGGCAGGGCGACGTAGCGCTGACCGCACGTGACCGAACGCTCCTGCAGGCAGTCGCCGCCCACGGGTCGTTGAACAGCGCCGCCGACGCGCTCGGCCGGTCGTACGCCCACGCACAGCGGCGGATCGTCGAACTGGAGGACGCGTTCGGCCCGCTGGTCGACCGCAGTCGGGGCGGCAGCGGCGGCGGCGGCAGCGAACTCACGGACACCGCCGAGCAACTGCTGGCCCGTTTTCAGCGCCTCCAGGCCGAGTTCGACGGGGTGGCGACGGCGGAAGAGACGGTCCTCCGGGGGACTGTCGTCGACCGCGACGGCGAACTGGCGACCGTCGAGACGCCGCCGGGGACGGTCCGGGCCATCGTCGATACCGACGCCGACGCCGGCGACGCGGTCGAAGTCGGTATCCGCGCAGACACGGTGACGCTGAACGCCCCGCCGGAAGCGCCCGAACCGGCAGGGACGAGCGCACGGAACCAGTTTGCCGGCACCGTCGAGCACATAGAGGAGGGCGCGTCTATCGCGCTGGTCTCGCTGGCTATCGACCCGGATACGACGCTGTCCGCGCTGGTGACTGACACGAGCCTCGACAAGCTCGACATCACCGCGGGCGCGGAACTCGTCGCCTCGTTCAAAGCGACCGCGACCGTCGGCGTCATCCCGGCTATCGAATAGCCGGGGTCAGAAAGCTGTCGTGAGCGGTGAAAACCAGTCGTCAGCAGCGATGTGCGGACTGCCGTGCGTCAGTTCCACAGTTACCGCCTGGGTTCGGGCGGTCGTGGTACAGCCGTCCGTATCAGAGACCCCAACCGGACGGCAACAGGTCGGACTGGCAAGCGGTGCATGCGACCATCCCGTCGCCGTCGATACACTGCCGCTGTTCACCGCACAGGTCACACTCCGTGACCGTTCCGCGTGTATTGAAACTGCGCCTATCCTGGTCACCGTTCGGGGTCATATCGAACAAGCTTAGGCGCGAAAGACGGATAAGCGTTGGTCGACAGGCTGTCACACGGTTTCTGTCGGGTCGCCGGATGGCTCCGAGCTATCGAGCGAGCGGGAGGGAGTAACTGCGCTCGCGTTCGATGACGGCGTCCCACGTCGCTTCGCACTCGCAACTCACCTGCTCGAACACCGACGGGTCCTGCCGGAGGTCGAAGTCCTTGATGGCGCGCTGGACCGTGTCGTCGCACTCGCCGCAGTTGTGCGGGCCGCGGTCGCTGCCGTGGCCGACGGGGTCGGAGACGACGATGACGTCCTCGTCAGCCGTGGATTCCAGCACGTCAGCGACCGACCAGAGCCACGGCGGCCGATAGCCGCCGTCGTGGTACAACTCCTCGACCATCGTGTAGCGCTGGACGTTGCAGGGGTTCATCGAGACGGTGTGACAGCCGTCGACGGCCGCACAGCGCCGAACCGACCGCTTCATGTCCTCGACGGCCTCGGACTCGGCGAGGAACGGCGGCTTCATCAGCAAATACGCCTTGACGCCGGCGCCGGCCGCCTGGGCCGCTTCGGAAGCGTCCTCGAAGTCGGCGAAGTCGAAGTACTTGTTCACGCAGTCGTGTCGGACCCTGTCAGTTGCGGTCTCTAAGCCCACCGCCACGTCGGTCTCCAGGCCCACGTCGACGAAGTCACCGACCGTCTCCTCGTCGACGAAGTCCGGCAGCGACTCGACGACGATGCGCTCGCGGTCGGCGAAGGTTTCGGCGATGGCCTGCCGTGTCTCCGCCGGAACTTCCCGCTCGTCGAGGAAGCTCCCGGACGTGTAGATCTTGATGAGGCCGCTTTTGTCGTCGCTGTTTTCGGCCTCGTGGTCCAGACAGTGCTGGATCTGGGCCATCAGGTCCTCGTGGGCGACGCTGCCGCCCTCGACGCTTTCGGCGACGTAGCCACACATCGTACAGCCGCCGGCGCGCGCCCACCGACAGCCGCCGGTGTTCAGGATGATGGTCAGGCTCTGGTAGACGCCGTCGGGGGTGTTGTCCTCGTCGAGCCACACGCGGGTCGGCTCACGAGGGTCGTAGGTCGAGTCATTACGCGACCGGATGTCACGCATCACGGAGTTGTGGGCGTCCATGCCCTTGCCCTCCTCGTAGACTTCGGGACTGGGCTTGCTCATTGGGGCGAGGTAGCCGATGAGTGCGTAAAGCCGCTTCGTTACTGCCGGGATTGTGGGTCGGTTCGGTCCGAAAGTATGCCGGAGCGGTGGGCCGCGAGCCACGCCAGCCCGGCCAGAACGGCCCCGACAGCGTTGGCCACGAAGTCAGTACCGCTCACACCGCGTGACGGGACGAGCCCCTGTAGCAGTTCGACTCCCGCCCCGTAGCAGACGGAGACGGTCACGAGTGCTGCAACTGCGATGACGTCACGGGCCTGTCGTCCCCACGCGAGCAGTACCGCCAGTGTACCGTAACTCGCCGCGTGAACCCACTTATCCAGCGTAAAACCGAGGAGTGCGGGGACCTGCTCGCCCGCCCCTTCGGGAACCGGGAGAAGCGAGGTGACGAGTAATAACAGCGAAAACCCGACAGCGGGCAGGTAGCGGCGGGATTCCGACCAGTCCATACTGGCGGTTCTCCCGTTCGGCAGATAAGTCGGACGGTCAGGCGGAACTGACAGCCGATTCGCCCAATAGCTCCAAAGGACCGTGCTACTGCTCTTCGACGTGGCGCATCTGGACGGCGATCCCGCGCGTCGAGGACCGCATCTCCGGGCCGCTCATCTGGGCGCGACCGACGCCGAAGGCCGCGTCACCCCGAATCACCACGTCGTCGCCGACGCGGATGTCGTCGCTGGCGTCCGTGATTCCCGGCGCAAGCACCGAGCCGTGGGGCACGAACGGTTCGATTTCGACGGTTTTCGTCGGCACGTCGCTCTCGACCCAGCGGCGCGCCCCGGCGGTGGTCAGCGAGAGCACGCCGTACTGCTGGGCCAGCGCCGCCAGTTGTTCACCGTCGGCATCGTCGGCGCGCAGTTGCGGATACCGGCCCTGCGTCGAGAGGTCGTCAAACAGTTCGTCGCCGGCAGCCTCGCCGAACTGGTAGTCGGCGACGGCGCGGATGGTGTTGTGTTCGCGTTCCCGCTTGGGATACCGGTCCCAGCCTTCCAGTTCGGCGGCGAGATTCCCCAACGAATCCGCCGTCGTCGGGTGGTCGGTGACCGTGTAGGTGAACTCCCGACCCAGCGAATCGGCCACGCGCTCGCAGATGTCGCGGTAGCCTTCGCCGGGAACGTGGGCAATAATCTCCGGGTAGTCGGTGCCTTCTAAATAACGTTCGAGCACGCGGCTGACGAATTCGATTTCGGTGGCGGTCCAGTTGCCTGTGACCACGGAGTCGTAGTGCTGTGCGGGGTAGGTGAGTTCGAGTTCCTGTGGCACGACGCCGATGGGCGAGGTCATCGAGACGACGTGGGCGCGCCACTTGATCGCGTCGTGGTACTGCTTGTGGCTCTGAGAATCGCTGTAGGGCTTGCGTGCCGAACACGGGACCAGCACGAGCGGACGGTCGTCGAAGCGCGGCACGTAACGGTCGGTGACGCGCTCGGCGAACCGCTGGATTTCGACGCGACGCAGCGAGTCGTCGCTGGCCGCCGAGAGGTCGGCTCGCCGGATGAGCGGCGTTCGCTGTTCGAGGTAGCCGTACTCCTGGTCGAGTCGGCGGAACGTCGCGGTGAGCCAGTTGTCCTGTCTGGCCTGTCCTTCGACGTAGTCCCGGAGGCGACCGTCACGAATCCGGCGGCGGACGCGACGGAGTTCCGCGGCGAGCGCGTTGACGTTGTGCTCGACACAGTCCTCGCGGTTGAACTCGTCGCGTGGCTGCTGGCAGGCCGGACACGCACACGGGAGTTCGTCGAGGTCTTCGAGGAAGTACGCCTCGTCGGTCGTGAGATACCGACCCTCAGTCCCGCGGATGACGGCGCGGTCGGGGTCCACGAGGTCCACACCGGCGTAGACGAGCGTCGCGACGTTTCGCGGCGTAGCGACGCCAGGAAGGTAGAGCGCAGTGTCTGCGGGGATAGCTTCGCGGACGGTCGTGACGGCATCGACGAACGCCGACGCGTGCCCGACGTAGCCGGGCGCGCCGGCGAGCACGTAGGCGTCGCTGCCGTGGTCGGTCGCGGTATCGGGGGAGACGACTGCTGCGCTCGGGAAGTCAACGTCGGGATAGTCGACCGCGAACGCATCGGCGACTTCGTCCGGGGTTCCGGCGGGGAGTCCGCGGTGGGGCAGGACGGTAAGCAGTGAGTCATCGCCCACAGGGTCGTCCTGTGTCGTCGGCCAGCGGCTTCCGGCGTCGTCGAGGACGTGCCGGCAGTCGCCCGGCGTCGCTGTGTCCACGTCGTCGACCAGCGCCGGCGTCGTCACAGAGTCGGCGAGGCGCAACTCACCCACTCGCGCGGCGCTGTCGCGCTCGTGGATCTCGAAGTAGTCGGTCATGCAATGGCGTCAGCCACGCGCGACCAACTATCTTGCCTTTGGGCCGGCAAGCATCGGTAGCGACCGAGAATGGTTCACGTATGCCGTACGTCGTCCCGGCCGACGGTTATATGTCCCTGATTATCGCAGACAGACCGCTATCCACCGGTTAGCTGGTTCCTAACTAAATCGATAGGAGATGACTGACTGTTCGTGCAGCGACAGACACGACGAGACGTGTTGCTCGCCCTTTCTGGGACGGCCGTAGCGCTGGGGGGCTGTTCGACCGGCCTCTCGTCGGGGGAGTCGGACGCGAGGGCCGCGTCGCAGGAGACGGAACCAACACCGACGGAACGGGCATCCGAGTCAGCCACGGAAAGCAGGCCCGCAATGTTCGTCCATCTCGATACACTGGCTGCGATACGGGCCCGTGTCGAGAACGGTGACAGCCCGTGGACGGAGGCCTACGAAGCCTTCACCGACGATGTCCGCGATGCGATGGCAGCGGCTCCGGAGAGCGTCACGGACAACGGCGACGGCCACGAGTTCAAAACGAAGGGTCCCGAGGACCCCGAGGCACGCAAGGACTACGTCGCCGCCATCAGGACCGGGGATCGGATCCGTGACCTCGGACTCGCTTACCAGTACACCGGCGCGGACCAGTACGCCGAGAAAGCCATCGAACTGCTGGACCACTGGTTCCTGAGCTCGGAGACCCATATGGCCCCTGTGAAAACGAACAGTATCGAACAGTACATCACGCTCCCGAAAATGTGGTGGGGCGCGGAACTCGTTCGCGGCCACGAGGCGTGGAACGCCGACAGCGTCGGCACAGAGGCCGATCTGCAGGAGTGGGTCCGGGCGTTCCTGGATGATATGGGCCACGGTATTCCGACCGAGATGGGACAACAGAACATCTTCAACTGGCAGGAGATGACCCACGCCGCCGGCTCAGTGTACCTCCGGAACTGGGACCGGTTCCGAGAGGCCATGCGGCGAAACCGCGAAGACGGCTTCAACCAACTCCGAGAGGACGGCCTGCTGGAAAACGAAATCACTCGCGCGTCGAGCCTGGCATATTCGCTGTACGCGGCAAAGGCGCTGGTCACCGCCGCGGAACTCAGCCGGCTCTACGCCGACAAACTCGACGGCCCCACGCTGTACGAGTACCAGAAGTTTGGCGGAGACAGGGGCGCTATCGAGCGGATTCTCGACGCCCATGCACCCTACGTGGCTGACCCGGAGGCCTGGGAAGCGATGGGCGAGGGAGATCCCGACCGGTTCGTCAACACGGACGGCTTCCCTGCCAGAAAGCAGGAGGCCGCGTCCTCGCTGTACGAGGTGGCCTACTCGTACTACGAGAAAGACACGTATCTGGAGGCGCTCACACAGAGCGGCCAGCCGGTGAAGAACGTCCCGACGTACGTCTCGGCCCAACAGGCCGCGATTGACAACCCCGACCGACCGCATCGGGACGAACGCATCCTCGGCTGGACGACGTTCACGCACGGTGAGCGGTTCCGGCTCGATTTGTAGAGCGGGCATCCGGCGTTGATAGCCACACCATCAAATTTTGGATGCCAGCGGCCACAGAGCAGATATGGATGTTGTCGTGACCGGCGGCCGGGGCAGTTCCGGGCGCTGGATCGTCGACCGACTCGCCGGACCGCACGACGTGACAGTACTCGACCGCCACCTCCCTGACGATGGGGGCCATCCGGCTGTCGGGTACCGAGCGCTCGATCTGACAGATGCCGGGAGCGTGTTCGATTCGCTCACCGCCATCGACCCAGATGCAGTGGTCCACTGGGCGGCGATTCCGGTAGCCGGGACCCACCCCGGCGTAGACCTCTTTCAGAACAACACGCTCGCGGCGCACAACGTCCTCTCGGCGGCTGGCCGCGTCGGCGCTGACGTGGTGCAAGGCTCCTCGGACGGCGCGTACGGCTTCTTCTTCGCCGAAGAGACGCCCGTGCCGGACGAGCTTCCGATTACGGAACGGCACGCGCGCAGGCCGGAGGACGACTACGGGCTCTCGAAGGTCGTCACCGAGGAAATCGGGAAGACGATCGCCCGCCGGGACGGCATCTCGGTGGCGTCGGTTCGCCCCTCGTGGATACAGAGCCCCGGGGCCTACCCCTGTCGGGACGAGGAGTATGTCGGCGACCTCGCGGCCGGCGCAGGCAACTACTGGTCCTACGTGGACGTGCGAGACGTGGTCGACTTCGTTGAAGCCGCGCTCACGAGCGATATCGACGGGCACGAGGCGTTCAACTGCGTCGGTCCCGACAACGCGCTCGGTCGGCCGCTGGTCGAACTCATGCGCGAACACTACGGGGCCGTCCCCGAGGACTGTACGGTCGAGGGGGACGCCGCGGCGTACTCGACGGCCAAAGCCGCGGAACTGCTGGGCTGGGAGCCGACCCGGTCCTGGCGCGAGGCCGCCGACGAGAACGTGGACGTGCCGAGGGTCTGACCGACGGGCGAGACAATTAAGCGCTGTCAGTCGCGGGCGTGCAGGTCACGCAGGCGGACGCTGTCAGGCACACGGTCCAGCGCCGTCGCCGGCCAGTCGTCGTGGACCAGCGTGAAGGACACGTCGGGATGGAGTTCGACCAGCCGCCGAACGCCGTCTGCTGCGGCCTCGTAGGCCGCTCGGTCGGTCTGATCCGGGGTCTCCGCGGTCAACGGATAGGTGTCGGCGAGTTCGCGCGGATACGGACCAAACGGGGGCAGGACGCCCCAGGTTTCGTCGTAACGCGCGCTGGAACTGCCTTCGGTCAGCAGGACTTCATTGCCCTCGACCGGGAGCCGCTCCAACCGGTCCTGGTGGCGTCGGACTTCGGGCCGACGCGCGCTTTCATTCGAGGTGTAGAAGAAGGCGTCCTTCGAGACCGGGTCGGTGCGTTCGAGTTGTTCGGCGTGGTCCAGCAGCGCGCGGTAGCCGTCGAGCATGGCCGGGTGACCGCGGGCGCGACTGTCGACCAGTTCCATGAGGTTACCAGAGCGAATCGCCTGCTTGACCGTCCGGATTTCGCCGTAGGTGACGTGGAGGTTGTGCCGGGCGAGCAGTTCCTCGCGCTGGTCGGCGTCCATCGCATCGAGTTCCGCCGGCGCGTGGTCGGTACAGACCGGGCAGTGACACGGGAAGTAGGTCAGTTCGGACAGCAGTTCCGTCCCCTGCACCGTGAGATAGCGGTCGTCGCGGGCGTACAGCGCGTACGCCGCAGAATCGAACAGGTCACAGCCCAGGGCCGCCGCCATCGCGAACATCATCGGGTGGCCAGCGCCGAACAGGTGGACCGGACCGACCTCCCCCAGCCCGCGCTTGCAGGCCGCGACGACATCTGCAAGGTCGGCGTAGCGGTACTCGTTCATCAGCGGGACGACGGCCCCGAGCGGGAACACGTCGAGACCGGTGGCGACGGCGTCCGCGGCGGCGCGCTCCCGGAGGTCCGGATAGGTCGACCCCTGGACCGGCGCGCTGACGAGCATCTCGCCGGTGTCGACTGTGGCGGCGTGTTCCAGCCGCTCCTGGGTCGTGTTGAGTTCCTCGGTCGCCCGCTCGCGGTCCACATCGGGCGGCGTCGGGATGTCAACCGGCGTGCCGATGTCAGAGCCGATCTCGTGCTGGAACTGTAGTATCTCCTCGGTGGTCACGTCGATGTCGCCGTACTCGGCGAGCTGGAAGGACCCCGAGTCGGTCATGATGGCCCCGTCGAACCCTAGCAGGTCGTGGAGGCCCTGCTCCAGCACCGGCTCGCGGAGGTCCTCGGAGCCGTGCAGGATGTAGCTGTTCGTGATGAGTATCTCCGCCCCGAACTCGGATTCGAGCGTCGCCGGCGCGACCGTCTGGACGTGCGGATTGACCACCGGCAGGATGGTCGGCGTCTCGACGGTGACGCCGGCCCGTGGCACCGTCAGCTCGCCCAGCCGGCCCGCAGCGTCGTACTGGCGGACCTCGAAATTCGTCATTACACGTCGTCGTCGGTCAGCGCGCCTAAGGGTTGTGTTCCCCCGTGAGCGCAACCGTTCGCAATCGGGGGCAGCAGTGGACAGAGCGACGCGCCGGCCGGCACAGCGCCGCTATTCGTCGGACCGCTCAGGCCCGCCGGGCACCAGTTTGCGCTCGGGCCGATGGACGGTCCCGGATTCCTCGTCAGCGACGTACGCCTGTGACATCCGGAACATATCGACCACCTCGTTTCGGGACCCGTAGGCGTCCTCTACAAGCCGTTCGAGTAACTCCGCCCGCGAAATCGGGTGGCCGGTCTGACGGCGAACGGCCGCGCGGAGTTTATCCAGCCGCCGTTCCGTCTGTTCGCCGAGTTCGATCGATGCCATATGTTAGATGATACCACCTCTCAGGTTTTCAAGCTGTCGTCGGTTCAGCGCTCGAACAGCGCGTAGTGCATGATACCCAAAGCGGCACGGCCGTCCCGGAGCGTGCCGTCACGCACCGACTGGACCAGCGAATCGAAGTCGGCAGTGTCGACCCGGATCGATTCGTTGTGGTCCAGTTCCTGGTCGGCCGTCGCCTCACAGTCCCGCGCGACGTAGTAGTGGAACACGTAGTCGGTGTTGCCGTTTGCCGGTTCACCCGTGTAGAGATGGTCTATAGTGTCGGCCTCGTATCCCGTCTCCTCGCGGAGTTCGCGGGCGGCGGCGGCTTTTGAGTCGCCGTCCTCGCCCTCCATCGTCCCGGCCGGTAAGCCGCGGTTGACTCGACGGACCGGTTGCCGCCACTCCTCGATGACCACCACGTCCCCGTCGGTAGTGAACGGGAGGACGACGACGCTGTCGCCGTTCTGCACGTAGTCGAACTCCCCCTCGGTCCCATCGGGGAGGCGAACGTCCTCGCGGATAACATCGAACCCTGGACAGGCGTAGGCGGTTTCGGCACCGAGCGTCTCCCAGACGAGTTCCTCGTCCATACCGGCAGTGTGGCCTGCACCGGCAAAACCGGTACGGGTCCACGCAAATGCAGGCCCCAGACGGATGTGACTTGGTGCGCTACGTATAGATGAAATGAGAATATCGAATATCGTCCTGCTGCTCGGTGTCGTGTTGTTCGTCCTCCCGGTCCCCGGAACGTTCATCGCCGGGGGACTGGTGCTCGTCGCTGGCGGATTGGCCCGGTGGTTCGGGAGCTGAGAGCGGGGAGGAGTTTACAGTTTGTCGGCGGCCCGTGCCTGCTCGGCCCGCCGCTCGGCCTGGTCGAGCCGCCGCCGGGCTGCATTCGACAGCGGGTCCGAAAGGTCGTCGCTGGCGTCCTCAATTCTGGTCGCGACGCGCTGGAGTCGGTCGGCGACGGCCTGGAGTTGCTTGTCGGCGTTCCCGCGGTCACCGGCCTCGGCGCGCTCCGTCGCGCGCTTGGCGGCCTCGACGACAGCGGCGAGCGCCCGTTCGAGGCCCTGGATAGCGTTCTCGGAGCCACCGCTGCTCCCGGGGTTGTCGTCATCGTCGTCATCGGTGTCACCGTCGTCGTCCATCTCGTCAAGCACCGATTGCCGCGTCTCCTCGGCGATATCGACGAGGAACGACGCCAGCGACGCTTTGCCGGTGCGGGGCTGTTCGATTTGTGCCGCAGTGTCGGCCTCGGGGTTCGGGTTCACGCGGAACGCACCGATCTCGTCGTCGCTATCCCGGACTTCCGTCGTGTACGCGCCGCCGCTGTGGACGTACACAGCGTCGGGTTCCGAGAGCGGGGCGTCGTACAGCCGGCCGGCGAAGTCGTCCTCGACGGCGAGGTCAGTGAGGTCGCTGTCGGCTCCCGACGGGTCGACTTCGAGGCGAGTGGCGTTCTCGCGGGCGACCAGGGGGAGTTCCCCGTCGACACCGGCTCTGGTCGGCCCGTCGGCCGTCTCCGCGTCGGGGACAGACACCGTCTCGCTGTGCGGCGCGACGCCGGCCCCGTTGACGGTGAACCGGTGGTCGCCTTCGGGCACGTCCTGGACCACGGCTAGTCCAGAAAAGGTCGGGACAGCCTCGGGGTCGCTCTCCAGCAGGGCGACGGACTCGACGGCAGTGTCCTCGGTCGTCAGTCCCTCGTCTTCCGGTGCGTCGTCGTTCGAGACGGCTTCCGAGAGGCTGGCAACGACGGTCCGTATCTCCGCCGGTGCCCCGATGGCGTCGTATCGTTCAGCCAGCGCCGCCCGGTGGTTGGGCTCGGAGATGTCCGCGGCGGGGTTCTCGTATCGCGGCTGGTTCCAGGGCGCACCCGTCGTCGTGATGTGGCCCGAGACGGCGTCCTCGGCGAACTGGGGGACGGCGAACTCGAAGCTCAACTGCGGGCCGGTGAAATCGGCGATGTGCTCCAGTTCGCTGCTCGGCACGAGGTCGTATTCGATGTCCGGATCGGCCTCGCCCCGGTCGGTGTGCTGGAAAACGAGCCCAGTCTCCCGCGTCGGCAGGTCCGTGGGCGGTTGGGCGAGGCTGTCGAACGAACGGACAGTGAGCGACTCCGAGATGAGATCCTCGCGGCTGACCGACGGGAGCCGCTCGTGTTCGTACAGCGGCGCGCCCTCGTACTCAGGTACGAGATAGGGGAGCCGCGAGCCCTCGTCGCGCGGGAGCCCGTAGGCGACGGGGATCTCCGCGAGATCCTCGATGGTCTCGACGGCGCTGTTCGTGATGTCCGCGAACCGGTCGCCCTCCGGCAGCCGGGTGAACCGGTCGCGGACGTCGTTGACCGAGAGCGCGCTGGAGTGCGAGCCCAGTTCCGAGAGGATGCGCGGCACCATCTCCGGGTCGGGGTCGAGGAACTCGTTGTTGGGTACCTTCCGAGAGTGCGAACTGGCGACGTACAGCTGCGGGTCGCCTGTCTCCGTGTCAACGAACACGTGCAGGACCTCCCAGTCGTGCCAGTGAAAGTTCGTCGTGAATTGGTCGAACGCCGAGTAGAACCAGAACTGGACGACGGCCAGCGGCGAATTCTCGTACTCGACGACGTTGTAGAACGCCGTCGGGTCGGGCGGCTCCCCGTCGGTCATCCGCTCGTGATACCCGTCGAAGGCGTCGAACCCGTCGACGACCGTCTCCCCGCCCTGCTCGCTGGTGTAGGGCCGCGGGTCCGTCGGGAACCACGGCTCTTCCCGGTCGAAATACAGCGTCGGCGCGAACCGGCGCGCGAGTTCTTCAGCCCGCTCGCCCTCAACTGTCGAGGCCGCGTCGTCGCTCCCGCCTTCGAGCGCCGAACAGCCGGCGACGGACGCGAGGCCGGCCCCGGCGACCGTCTGCAAAACCGCACGACGTGACACCGCATCCCGGTCAGTCATCGATACCTCGTCGCGTCGGTCGACGTCGGACAGCGCGACCCGTCGCTGTCTCCGAGCCCGATAATCCCATACACCATTCAGCGAATCGCGGAGGAAAACCCTTCTGGCAGCCTCCCGCCGTGCCCCGTCAGTACTGCTCGAACCCCGCCGTGTCCAGATAGTTGTGCGCGACCGTGATCGAGTGGTCAGCGTGGAGGGCCTTCGGCCCGAGCGAGACGCGCTCGTCAACGCGGTCGGCCAGCAGCGTCGCTTCCTCGTCCCGGAAATCGTGATGGTCCGAGAGGACGAACACCGGGTCCGACGGCGGTGCAACGTCGACGATGGGGTCGCCGTCCTCGTGTAGCTGGACGACGGTTCCGCGGCGGGCCACGTCGTCAAGCGTCCCCTCGAACCCCCGTCGCGTGAGCGATACCCCCGGCGACGTTTCGACCGGGATGTGGCCGATAGCGTCCTCGCGCTCTTCCAGAGCCTTGCGGATCAGTGCCGCCGTGGACCGTTCGTCCGGGTTCAGCCGGCGGAGGTCACTCCCCTCGAACGTGACAGTGTACTCGTCCGCCAGGATCAGGTGGACCCGCACGTCCTCCCGGATAGCATGACTCAGGAAGAACGCGCTGGTGACACACCGGCAGAGCACGTCGAGCCGGCCGGCAGCGCCGGCCAGATCGTCGAGGGAGAACTCCGGCGTCGTCGGGGCGTCGTGGCCGATGATGACGAACTGGCGCATACGGACGCGAGGCCGGTCAGGGACTTACGTGCATCGACAGCGAAGTCGTGGGCTCTCATCCAGCCGACGAGGAGTCAGATGCCGAGTGGGGCCACCGTTGCGGTCACGGGGGGCGGTGTTCCCCGCCGTGCCTACTTCCGACTGTGGGTCGAAACGCCGTTATGCCCGTTTCAGATTTCGACGAGTTCGACCACGAAACGCACATGCAGCGCGCTTTCGAGCTGGCTCGGACCGCTGTCGACCGCGGCGACCGGCCGTTCGGGTCTGTGCTCGTTCGTGACGACGAGATTGTGATGGAGGCGTCGAACCGCGTCCGCACTGAATCCGATGTGCGCCGCCATCCGGAACTCCAACTGGCGCACCGATCGATGCGCGAGTTTGGCCCGGACGAGCGTAGGGAACTGGTGATGTACACGAGCACCGAGCCGTGCCCGATGTGTGCCGGCGGTCTCCGATACGCTGGTCTCGGGCGGGTAATATACAGCGTCAGTAGCGACGAGATGACCGGTTTCAGCGACCACGAGGAATCTGTCCGCTCCGGCGAAATTCTCGACGGCGTGACCGACGTCGTCGGACCGATCTGTCAGGAGGAAGGATTGGCGATTCACGAAGCCTTTGACTGGTAAGGCAGCCGTAGCACCGCTTGCGGGAGTCGTACGGCTTATTATGTGCGTTTCCTAACTTGTGGTATGAATTCACTTGACACACCTGTCCAACAGGTGATGACGAAGCCAGTGAAAACCGTCGACCGCGAGCTTTCCGTCCGAGACGTTTCGAAGCTTCTCGCGACGGAAGCGGTGGGCTCAGTCGTCGTTGAAACCGAGTACGGGCGGGGGTTGCTCACGAAAACAGATATTATCGACGGCCTCCGTGCTGGGATTGACCCGGATACGACACCGGTTGGAGACCTGATGACGACCCCCGTCAAGACCATCGACCCCGGTGCCCCGCTGGAGGAAGCCATCGATACGATGGTCGAGCACGGCATCAAGCGGCTCGTGGTCGACGGACAGGCCGACGGCGTCGGTATTCTCACGACGACAGACGTGATGCAGGAACTGTCGCCCGATCTGGACCGCGTCGTTGAGATGTTCGCGGAGGGGTGACAGTCCGAATCCGAAAGCCGGGGTAGGGAGACGCAGTTGGGCCAAGCCTATCTCGGAGTCGAGTGCCGAAAACGCTACAAACGCCGTCTAAGCGTCCAGAAAGGGTTTACCGGGGGCGACGAATCGCTGCCCATGCGCAGACGTGCCCTCCTCGCATCGGTCCCGGGTGCGCTGGCCGGACTCGCCGGCTGTTCGTTCGATACCCTGGGAGCTGACGAGACTGACAACGTGACGCCTGCACCGCGACCGGACCAGTCACCTACCGACGCGAACGACAGCGGGACAGAGACATCGACAGACACCGGCGACCCGCCCCGACCCGAGAATCCGACGACCGTCGTCGAACTAGAAACTGGACCGCGGACCTATGCTCTCAGTTCGCCGGGACTCCACACCGACGACAGGGCGCGAATCAGGCTCTGGTTCGACCGGACGGCGACCGCCAGCCATCCGGCCACGCTTCGCGGCTGGCTCCAGAACGGCAACGAGTTCGAGAACACGTTCAGAACCGAGTGGATTCCGGGAATCGGTCGGACACACAGCCGCCAGCCCAGCGGCTACGACCACGAAGCGCGCCTCCATCTCGCACCTACGGTCAACAACGAACTCGCCGCGGAAGTGCCCTCGCTCGGCCGAACGGACGAGGGGTACTGGTGCGTCGACGATGTCGGTCCGTGGATGCCAGAGACGTACCGGCTAAATCCCGGTGAATGGGTCAAACTGGAGTACGCCCTCGTCGGCGAACCGAACCAGTCCGGGCGGCCGACCGGGACCTACGAGTTCCGCGGCCAGGGCGAGTCCCTCTCGGTTACCGTCTGGGATACGGGCAGTCCCGGCCCGGAAACCGATTCCCGGTTCGCTGGCCGCTCGCTCCCGCCGTTTCCCGGCGACGGTGGAGTCCAGTGGTTCCACGAAGCAGACAGGGCGACCACGGCCTTCGTTCGACCCGGGACCGAGCGCGCGGAACTGGACGCGCAGGTCGGCTTCGAGATGGTCAACAACAGCCACGAGCGACTGCGGTGTGGCCACTGGAACCTCTACAAACTCGTCGACGGCGAGTGGTTCCACATCGCGCCGACGGGTCACACCGCCGACTGCCGTATCCTGATGCCGGGCGGCCGGGAGCAGTGGGGCCTCCGGGCGTTTAACGGACCGGCTGTCGGGTGCAGCACCGGCGACTGCAACTGTGACGGCCTCACACAGGCTTACCTCGGCGGCGGCGAGTACGCCGTCGTCGCCGGCTACGGGCAGGCGACGACCGAGAGCGGTGCTCTGGTTGCGATAGTCGGCGACCGCGCTGCGGTGACCCCGGTCGACGGCGTGTCGACAGTACGTGACGGCGACACCGTCACAGTGACGACCGGACGCCACGGCGATGGAGAGCAGCCACCCGACGCGACGTTCTCGCTTGCTCGCGCCGACAGCGCGGGCGAGCGGGTCATCGCCGAGCAGGTGATGACAAGCGGTCGATTCGCCACGTACGAGGGTGGGCTTCGTAACGCCCTCCCGTTTCTGACCGACGGTGTGAGCCGCGTCGTCGTCGAGACCGACGAGCGGACCGTGGACGGTGTACTGGGATACGATACGAACAGTCGGCGGTTTCGGTTCCGCGGGCAGGCATACGAAGTCGTTCGCGGTCGGAGCGACGGCTGATGATCAACGGGAGACGCGATCCTGTCGCTTCCCAGTAGCGTCGTTGAAAAATGGGCCGGCGCGAATTCGAATCGCGGTTACGGCCACCCGAAGGCCGAAGGATACCAGGCTACCCCACCGGCCCGTGCGATAGCAATCGGATAGAAGATAGGGTCGGTTTTAACGGTTGCGAAACAGCGAGAAGCGGAGCGGTTTCACCGGTGGCCCGCAAGCGGGAAGTATGGACCGGCACGACGAACGCATTCCGACGGAGACGTTCGCCACCTGTCTCGACAACATGCCCCAGCCCTGTGTCGACCTCGTCGTCGAGTACGAGGGGGGTATCTTGCTCACACGGCGACAGAACGAACCAGCCAAAGGCGAATGGTTCTGGCCGGGGAGCCGCCTCTACAAAGGAGAGCGACTGGACAACGCGGCGGCGCGCATCGCCGAGGAGGAACTCGGCCTCACATCGGTTGCGACGGAACGGCTCGGCGTCAGCGAACACTTCTGGGACGCGTCGTCCGTCGACGGCGTCGACTCCCGTCACACGATACCAGTTGTGTATCGAGTCGTACCCGAGGACGGAGCAGAGATAGCACTCGACGACCAACATGACGCCTATTGCGTCGTCACGGAACCACCGGTGGACGCGAACCAGTACGTCACAGAGTACTTCGAACGGTTCGATGTCGGCCAGTAGAGAAGGAATTGCTGTTTTGAGGACGAATACGTGTCTGATGAGCGGTCAGGCTGTACGAGATTAGCAGGCAACCGAACAGAAGATTGATTACGCATCGCGGTTACTCACTATCTGAGTAACTATGACCATCCTCATCACTGGCGGCGACGGCTACGTCGGCTGGCCGGCCGCGCTGCGAATCGCGGACCGAACGGACGACCGAGTGCTGCTCGTAGACAACTTCGGCCGACGGGAGTGGGTCGAAGACGTGGGCGCGACGAGCGCGACACCGGTGGCCAGCATCGACGAGCGCCTCGACGCCGCCCGCGAAGTCCACGGGCTGACGAACCTCTCCTTCGTCGAGGGCGACCTCGCCGAGAAATCCTTTGTCGACGAACTGCTGACGGTCCACGAACCCGAGGTCGTCGTCCACACCGCCGCCCAGCCCTCCGCGCCGTACTCCCAGATCAACGGCGAGCGGGCGAACTACACCCAGCACAACAACCTCCAGGCGACGCGGAACCTCCTGTGGGGGCTCGAGGAACACGACCTCACTGACACCCACTTCGTCGAGACGACGACGACGGGCGTCTACGGCGCGCCGGAGTTCCCGATTCCGGAAGGCGGTGCGACGATGGAGAATCAGGGCGAGCGCGACGACGTACCGTTCCCCAACATGGGCGGGAGCTGGTATCACGCGACGAAGGGCTTCGACGCACAGAACATGCGTCTGGCCCACACGCAGTTCGACATCCCGATTTCGGACGTGCGAACGGCCATCGTCTACGGGACCGAGACCGAGGAGACACGCGAAGACGACCGCCTCAAAACCCGCTTCGACTTCGATTACTACTTCGGCACGGTCACGCACCGCTTCTGTGCGCAGGCCGTCGCGGGCTACCCCGTCACGGTATACGGCAAGGGCGAACAGCGCAAGCCGTTCATCTCGCTCGAGGATACCGTCGAAGGGCTGGCCGAAGTGGCGCTGACCGACCCCGACGAGCGCCCCGAGGGCCTGACGGTGTACAACCAGGTCACGCGCGCCATCAGCATCGTCGAGATCGCCGAGACGATTGCAGATGTGGGCAGCGAGTACGACCTCGATGTCGACGTCGAGCACTTCGAGAACCCCCGCGACGAGGACGAGACACACAAGATGGAGATCGAGAACGACCGCTACGCCGACCTCATCGACGGCCAGTCCCAGTCCTTCGAGGACGGTGTCGACGATATCTTCGAGACGCTGACCCGCTACGCCGACACTATCGAGGCCCACGAGGACCGCTTCCTGCCGGGCGTCCTGAGCGAGGACTGACGATGGACGTGCTGGTCACCGGGGCCTGTGGCTACATCGGCAGCGCGCTGATCCCGCTGCTGCGAGCGGACGACCGCGTCGACGACGTCGTCGTCTTCGACGACCTCTCCTCGGGGTCGCCGCGAGCGCTGCTGGGGACGCTTGGAGACGGACTCGCGTTTCGCCGGGGCGATGTCCGCGAGTACGGCGACGTGGAGAGCGCCATGCGCGGCGTCGACCGCGTCATCCATCTCGCGGCCATCACCGGCGCGTCGAGCACCCACGAACGCCGCGACGAGACGTTCGCCATCAACTACGACGGCACCGAGAACGTCCTGACCGCGGCCGGCAAACTCGGCGTCGACCACGTCGTCTTCGCCTCCTCGTGTAACGTCTACGGCCGCGCGACCAGCACCGACATCGACGAGACGGTCGACCCAGATCCCATCAACCCTTACGCGGAGACGAAACTACAGTCCGAGACCCTGCTGCGGGAGTACTGTGAGGAGTTCGACATGAGCGGCACCGCCCTGCGAATGGCCACGAACTTCGGCCACTCGCCGGGCATCCGGTTCAACCTCGTCGTGAACTACTTCGTGTTCCGCGCGCTCACCGACCGCCCGCTCACCGTCTACGGCGACGGCTCGAACTGGCGGCCGTTCATCCACGTCCGGGACGCTGCCCGTGCCTACGCGGAGGCGGCGTGCGACCCCGAGTCCTGGGACGAACCGGTGTACAACGTCGGGTCGATGGAATCGAACTACCGGATTTCGGAAATCGCCGACATCGTCGCCGACGAGGTCGCTCCGGTCGACGTGACCTATCTCGAAGACGAGCATCCCGGTCCGTCGTATCACGTCAACTTCGACCGGCTTGGCGGGACCGGCTTCGAACCATCGTGGACGCTCCGCGAGGGCGTCCGCGACCTCGAGGAGAAATTCACCACCAATGCCTGAGACAGAACCCACGAACGATTCGCCCCACGTCGCCGTCACCGGCGGCGCGGGCTACATCGGCAGCCGCGTCATCTACGAGCTACAGCAGGCCCATCCCGACTGGGAGATAACCGCCATCGACAACTTCTATCTCGGCACCGTGCGGTCCGTCGGCGACGTCGACATCGAGCACGTCGACATCCGGCACCGGGACCGACTGGAATCGGCGCTTAAAGGCGCCGACGTCGTGATGCACCTCGCCGCGGTTTCCGGCGTCGACGACTGCGAAGGGAAGCAAGACTTGGCCTACGAGGTCAACGTCCAGGGAACCGACAACGTCGCCTGGTTCTGTCGCAAGACCGGCGCAGCGTTGATCTTCCCGTTCTCGATGGCCGTCATCGGCGATCCACAGGAGTTCCCCATTACAGTCGACCACCCGCGAGACCCCCTGAACTGGTACGGCCGAACGAAACTACTCAACGAGCGCGATATCGAGACGTACGCCGACGGCGCGTTCCCCGCCCACCAGTTCATGATATCGAACCTCTACGGCAGCCACGAGATAGACGGCCAGACCGTCTCGAAGGGAACCGTCATCAACTTCTTCGTGAATCGCGCACTCGCTGGCGAGACGCTGACCGTCTACGAGCCGGGAACGCAGTCCCGGAACTTCATCCACGTCAAGGACGTGGCCCGGGCCTACGTCGACAGTTGCGAGCGGCTGCTGGAGCAACTGGACCGGGGCGAGACCGGCGTCGAGAAGTACGAAATCGCCAGCGACGAGGACCCGGGCGTCCACACCGTCGCCAAGCTCGTCAGGGACATCGCCGCTTCAGTCGCCGACATCGATGCCGACGTAGCCCTAGTTGAGAACCCGCGCGGCGACGACGAGACGCTCGTCGATTCGTTCCCGGTCGACACCGGCCGAACGACCGACGCGCTGGGGTGGACGCCGGAACACGACGTGGAGTCCGCGGTTCGAGAAGCACTGGAGTCGGCGGACACGTAAGACAGCGAGTCCCGATGGATTTATTCGCCAGACCGGGAAGAGGGGATACATGAGCGACACGCCCGGGGCGGCAGCGGTACTCGATGACCGGCCCGAACTGAAATCCGCGACAGAGGCGGTTCTGGCCGTTGACGACAAACAGGACGGCTGGACGTTCGATGACATCCCTATCGATTCGGGGCAGTTCGGCGAACTCGTCTCCGCAGGCATCGTCGAGAAAGACGGGGACGAGTACCGCGTCGCCGACCCCGACGCTGTGCGGGCCGCGCTCGCTGGCGAATCCGAGGTCGGTGGCGACAGCGAGCACGGTCTGGGTGTCGGAGGTGCCCTGGATTTTGACTTCGACGCACGAGCGACTGGTCTGCTCGTCGCCGCCCTGGCCGTCGTGTTCGTCGCCCGAACGTACGTCGTCGGGTCGATCTACCGCGGCGGCGACATCGTCCTCTCAGGTAACGACCCCTACTTCTACAGATATCACATCGAACAGGTCGCGGCGAACGCCGGCAGCGCGGCCGATTTCGGGGCGCTCTCCGTTCTTCCAAGTGGATTAACCAACGGAGAGCCGCTCATGGTCGCGACGCTCTGGTGGGTCGCCAGCCTCTTCGGCGGGAGCAAACCGGTCATCGGTCACGTTCTCGCGTGGTACCCGGTCGTGTCGGCACTCGTCACGGGCGTCCTGCTCTATCTGCTCGCAGTGTGGGTGTCCAGCGACCGACGTATCGGTCTCGCATCGGTCCTCTTTCTGGCGTTCATTCCCGGCCACGCCTTCCGGACGAGTCTGGGTTTCGCGGATCACCACGCCTTCGACTATCCGTGGTTAGGGCTTACCGCTCTTGCACTCGTGGTCGCGCTAACGACGGCCACGAATCGGGCATCGCTTCGGCGACCGCAACCGTGGATCGCCGCGGTCGGTATCGGGGTCGGGATCGCCGGCCAGGTGCTCGCCTGGGAAGCGGGGCCACTGCTTGTCCTGCCAGTCGGTCTGGTGATACTGGGGCAGACACTCCTTGACGTGTCAAACGACCGGTCGTCGCTGGTCAGGAACGCACCGGTCCTCGCTGGGGCCGGTCTCGGCGCGATACTCGCGTTCGGTGTCCACGCTGTCGCCGGTTGGCAGACAGCGCTCGTGGCTGGCACACCGGCATTACTGACGCTGGGCACCGTCGTCGTCATCGCGACGGCAGAAGCGACCAAGGGCCTCGGTGGCACTGCCAGGCAACTGGCCGCAGTCGATATCGGCCTCGGCGTCGTCGGGCTCCTTGTCTTCCGTTTTGGCTTCACAGAACAGTGGGGAACGTTCAGTAACCGGCTCGATACGCTGTTCCGCTCCGACGGGATCGCCGAGACGTACGGGCTGTTCAGCGCTGACGCCTTTGGTTTCCTGTTCCTGCTCGGCCTGACGCTGTTCCTGGCGCTCCCAGCGATGGTGTGGGGCGTCAATCTCGCTCGGAGCGACCGGAGCGGCTGGCTCGTCGCCAGTAGCTACGCCTGGGTGCTGTTCGGCCTCGCCGTGATTCAGGTCCGCTTCGTCGGCGAGCTGGCCCCGTTTCTCGCGCTGTTCGCCGGCCTCGCGTTCGTCTGGACCGCCTCGTGGGTCGATGTCGCCCGACCGGTGCTGACGACCGGCGATAGGGACTTGCGAGACGCGCTCGTTCCGGACACCCGCGCGGTCGCGTCGCTGTTCGTACTGTTTCTGTTGTTCGGGGCCCTCGGGATGGTTCAGGTGCCGGTGAAAACGAGTCAGGTACTCGTCGAGGACGGGACGTACGGCGCGGCGACTGCAATCGAAGCCGACGCCGCCGAGCACGGACTCGAATACCCCGAGAACTACGTGCTCAGCCGCTGGGGACAGAACCGCGTGTACAATTACTTCGTCAACGGCGAGTCACAGAGCTACGGGTACGCCCGCCAAACCTACGGATCGTTCCTCGGGGCAACGGACCCCGACGAGGCCCACAATCGAATTTCCGGACGAGTCGGGTACGTCGTGACAACTGAAATCGAGGTCGAAGAACCGACCGCGATGTACGTCCGGTTACACCAGCATTTCGGAAGCCGGAACGGGGATGTGGACGGCCTGGCACACTACCGACCGCTCTTCGTGAGCGAAGACGGGAGCCACAAAGCGTTCGCGGTCGTCCCTGGTGCGACGATACAGGGGACCGCAGCCCCGAATTCGACCGTCTCGGTGGCAGCGACGGTCGCAGTCTCGGACAGAGAGATTCCTTACGAGCGCCAGACGACAGCCAACCAGAACGGTGAGTTCACTGTTACCGTCGCAAACCCCGGGGTGTACACCGTGACGACCGATGGCGGAAGTGAAACGACCGTCGAAGTCACAGAACAGACGGTGTACGACGGCGGCAACGTCACTGTCGAGTGATTTTCAGCGACCGCTGTGGTTCTGAAGCGAAACGACCATTGTACCCACCGAACGAACAGAGGGTGTGCGCGTCTGGGTTCGTGCCGTCATCGTGCTTGGGCTGTGTCTGACACTCGGGGGACTGTTCGTCCACGCAGCGGTTACAGAAGAGCAACGGTCACCGTACCCGGATGCTGAGGACCTTTCAGCCGGGTACGATTCGTACGTCGGACAAGAGGTGATGGTGTTCGGAACGGTGACAGAGACGACCGGTAGCGGGATGACAATCAGCGCCGAGAGCGACGGGACGGCGATAACGCTCAGGGTCACCGAGACGGAAGCAGCCGTTGAACCCGGTGGTGTGGTCCAGGTGTACGGAACGCTCGAACCGAATCAGACGATAGCGGCCGAGCGCGTCGAAGTCGTCAACAGCAGCCGGTGGGCGGAGTTCTACAAGTACGGCGCCTCGGCTATCGGCGCACTCGGATTCCTGCTGCTGTTTTTCCGATACTGGCGCATCGACCGTGATACGTGGACGCTGGAGGCACGCGATGGCTGACCTGCTGACCCACCTTCTCGTTCCGTACGTCCTCCTCACGGTCGCTAGTTGGCGCGTCGACTGGCTCGATCAGCGCTGGGTCGTCGTCGGGATGGGCGGTGCAGCAATTCCCGATTTGATAAAAGTCAGGATCGTAGTGGACGAGAGCACAGTCGAAACGCTTCTCGGAATACCGTTCGCCTATGGGCCCCTCTCCACATTCGGTGGAATCCTGCTACTGGCCGGTATCATTACCGTCGCGTTCGAGCGACGCCACTGGGGACGAGTGTTCGGTCTCGTGACGTTCGGTGGCCTCACATCGCTGCTGCTCGATGGGATGCGGGTGTACGCCGACGGGCGAGCGAGCGCCTGGCTGTATCCGTTCACGAACTGGCGGCCACCGACGCCGAGCCTGTACGTATCTTCGGACCCGACTGTGCTCGTCGTGGCGGTACTCGCTGTCGGCACGGTAACCCTCCTCGACAGGCGAATGCGGGCGCGTAACTGACCGCGCTACCAGGTCAACCCTTCGTAGGTGATGCCGTCGCGCCGCTCGATGATGCGGCGTCCGTCAACGACGACGGGGGCGGCCATCTCGTCGAACGCAGCGTCGAGCGCTGCGAACTCGTCCCAGTCAGTGACAACGACAGCGCCTGACGCACCCTCAAGGGCGGCCGCCGCCGAGTCGGCGTACTCGATGTCGGGATAGCGATCGCGCATGTTCTCGGTCGCCACAGGGTCGTAGGCGACGATTTCTGCACCGCGTTCTTTGAGTCCCTCAATGACCGGAACCGCTCGCGTGTTCCGGATATCGTCCGTCCCGGGTTTGAACGCCAGTCCGAGAACGGCGATACGTTTCCCGGACACGTCGACGTGGTCGTCGAGTAGAGAGAGGAGGCGCTCGGGTTGGGCGTCGTTCAGTTCCACGGCCGCGGAAAGGACGGCGGGGTCGTAGCCCTGTTCCCGTGCCGCGGCGATGATGGCATCCGTGTCCTTCGGGAAGCAACTGCCGCCCCATCCCACCCCGCTCCGGAGGAACTGTGCGCCGATGCGGTCGTCGAGTCCAATGGCATCGGCCACCTCGTAGGCGTCGACGCCGAACTCCTTGCAGATGTTCCCGATGTCGTTGATGAGGCTGATCTTCGTCGCGAGGAACGTGTTGTTGGCGTACTTTATCATCTCGGCCTCGGCGATGCCGGTTTCGACGACCGGCACGTCGTCGTCAGCGGCCTCGCGAAGCGGTTCGTACAGTTCGTTGAGAAGCGCCGTCGCACGGTCGTCGTCCGACCCGAAGACGAGTTTGTCGGGGTTCAGGAAATCCGCGACGGCCGTCCCCTCGCGCTGGAACTCGGGATTGGACGCGACGAGGAAGTCCGTCCCGCGTTCGAGACCGGCGTCGGCGATACGGGGAGCGAGCCGGTCCTCGGTCGTGTCCGGGACGACAGTCGACTTCGTGACGACGAGGTGCGGCTCGTCAGCCGGATTCTCAGCGCCGGCCAGTGCTTCGCCGATGGATGCCGCACCGGCTTCCATGAACTGGAGGTCGATGCTCCCGTCGTCGTTCGAGGGCGTCGGGAGCGCCAGCATCGTCAGCTCAGTATCGAGAATCTCGTCGTAGTCGGTACTTGCCCGGAGTCGGCCGCCGCCGTGCTCGGCGACGAGTTCGTCGAGCCCCGGTTCGTGTATCGGCGACTCACCGTCGTTGACTGCGTCGACGATATCCTCATCGATGTCGATCGTTACGACTTCGTGTCCGAGATCCGCAAGACACGCCGCAACCGTCGTCCCGACGTATCCGCTCCCGACAATACTGACGTTCATCGAGCGACGGTAGTCGAGGAGCGGGTATTATAATTCGGATCTTATACTTCGACAAGAGTTTTATCGGGTGACCGACGAATGTGGACATATGAAAGCTGTCGTTCTCGCCGCTGGTGAGGGGACCCGTCTCCGCCCGCTGACCGAAGACAAGCCGAAGGGCATGGTAGAAGTCGCGGGGAAACCGATTCTGACGCACTGCTTCGAGCAATTGATCGAACTAGGCGCCGACGAACTCCTGGTAGTCGTCGGCTACAAGAAGCAGGCCATCATTAACCACTTCGAGGACGAGTTCGAAGGCGTTCCGATCACCTACACCCACCAGCGCGAGCAGAACGGCCTCGCACACGCACTCCTGACCGTCGAGGAGCACGTCGACGACGACTTCATGCTGATGCTCGGCGACAACATCTTTGAAGCGAATCTCCAGGACGTTGTCAACCGCCAGCAGGAGGAGCGCGCCGACGCCGCCTTCCTCGTCGAGGAAGTCCCCTGGGAAGAGGCCGGGCGATACGGCGTCTGTGACACCAACAAGTACGGCGAAATAACCGAAGTGGTCGAAAAGCCCGAAGAGCCGCCGTCGAACCTGGTGATGACCGGGTTCTACACGTTCACACCAGCTATCTTCCACGCCTGCCATCTGGTGCAGCCCTCGAACCGCGGCGAGTACGAGATCAGCGACGCGATTGACCTCCTGTTGCACTCCGGGCGGACTATCGACGCAATCCGCATGGACGGCTGGCGGAACGATATCGGCTACCCAGAGGACCGCGACCAGGCTGAGAAACGGCTACAGGGGGAGATTGATCCGGAGATGGCCGCCGAGAACATCGCCGCAAGCGAGTGAGAGAACAGACCGGTCAGTAGCCAGCGACTTCTCCGGTTACGTGAGTTGTGTGGTGATGCGGTTTCTTGATCGAAGAACAGCCCACAACGCGAGAATAGTTTCAATATTTGAGTCTCCGGACGCAGGACTTATCCCGGAACTCGGTAATCACACTGATAATGGACAGTGGCTGGCGGTACCGGGTCGCAAGTGTGGCTGGCGTCGTCGTGCTGACAGCGATTGCCGTCGCACTTGTCAACAACGCTACCTTCCAGTCGATAGCGACCACCGTCCCGATATTCAGTCGGCTGCCGACCGACCCCCCAACAGGGTCGGAGTTCACGTTTGAACTCCTTGTCACAATCGCCGTCGTCGTCAGTGTGTTCCTCCCGCTGTACAAGCCCCGCCCGCGTCGGATTCTCGACGCCGTAGCGCTGGCTCAGAAGCGAGTGCTCGTGGCAGTTCTCGTGCTGGCGACAATCGGCTACTTCGACTACACGTATCGACTGCCGCGCTTGACTGTCGTATTGGTGACCCCGTTGTTACTGATCGCACTGCCAGCGTGGTTCGTGTGGATTCGGAAACGGCCGTCGTCAAACGGCGAGCGGACCATCGTCGTCGGCGATGACCTCCAAGTGATCGGGGAAGTCGCACGTGAGGTCGACGGGACACTCTTGGGCTATCTCTGTCCGACGAGTGTCGTGGCGACGACCGAACGGACCGAAGCCATCGCTGACGGTGGAATCAGCCCCGGTGGGCTGGAACGGTTGGGCGGCCTCTCGCGGATCGAGGACGTGCTCGTCGAGTATGACGTCGATACTGTCGTGTTGGCGTTTGAGCATGCCGACCGGGCGGAGTTCTTCGGTGCCCTTGACGCCTGTTACGAGTATGGAGTCAACGCGAAAGTCCACCGAGACCATACGGACTCCGTGTTGACCGCCAGCGGTGGGGTCGGAGCGCTGGTCGACGTGGATATCGAGCCCTGGGACATACAGGACTACATTCTCAAGCGCGCGTTCGACATCGCGTTTGCGTCAGTCGGACTGGTCGCGCTGTCGCCCGTGATTATCGGGATCGTAGCAGCAATAAAAGTCGAAGATGGCGGATCGATACTGTACCGGCAAGACCGGACAGCGGTGTTCGGGGAGACATTCTCTATCTACAAGTTCCGGTCGATGATCGAGAACGCGGAAGACGGGACCGGCGCGAAGATAAGCGACGAGGATGCGGGTGGGGTCGATCCACGCGTGACATCGGTCGGGCGAGTGCTGCGACAGACGCACCTGGATGAGATTCCACAGCTCTGGTCGATACTGCGGGGCGACATGAGCGTCGTCGGCCCGCGGCCCGAACGACCGGAGCTGGACTCGGATATCCAGACCGGCGTCGTTGACTGGCAGAAACGGTGGTTCGTGAAACCCGGTCTGACCGGTCCTGCGCAGGTTAATGACGTGACCGGGAAGGAACCGGGCGAAAAGCTGCGATACGACCTCGAGTACGTGCGTGACCAATCGTTCAGCTACGATATGAAGCTGGTCTCAAGGCAGGTGTGGAGCGTTATTACCGATGTCATTGTTGCGTACAGAACCTCTTGAGAAGGGTCTACAAGCCGACAATCCGTGATGTGGACAGTACATTCGACAGCAAAACGTCGTTCGTAGCGGTCCCGAATACGCTGATGTGTTGGTCCCGTTCAGGAGCACGGCGCAAGTCGGGATAATAGCGACAAGCGAAAAGGCCATACACCGGCCGCGAAATGGGCTGGTATGGAGTCGATGGAGGAGTCATCCGGTATCATCGATGACGAGGGGAATCTGTTTGGCGTTATCAATATCATCGATGCCCTCGTGGTTGTATTTGTTCTTGCTGTTCTTATTGCCGGAATCAGCCTGGTACTAACGGATAACAGCGATTCGGGTTCGACATCGTCGGCCGGGACAGCCGGGACAACCAATGTGACACTCGATCTCGGGCCCCAGCCGGACTATATTATTTCTCAGATATCGGTCGGAGACAGCTACAGTCCGTCAGGGAATTCGGAACTCACAGTCACAGATGTCTATTTCGCCCCGCAAGGTGAATCGACACGAGCGGTGGTGCAAGCCGAATTGTCAGCCCCGCAGTCGGGAGAAACCATACAGTACAACGGGTCACCACCGCGATACGGTCGACAGCTTGAGATCCTCACTGAGACCTACTCTACCGCAGGGACGATTCGCGACGTTGGTGGCGGTTCCGAACTTACTACGACTGAGACAGAGGTGGTAGTCAGAGCAAATCTATCGGAGACCGACGCCAGGCGTCTCAGTGCCGGGCAGCCGATCCGTGTCCAGGGACGAGAAGTAGCTACTATCGAGTCGGTAACAGTATACGGGACCCGAAACCCCGATAAGAAGACCGTCTTTCTTGGAGTGACGCTCCAGAGCGTAGCCTACGGTGAGCAGCAGGCGTTCGGCGAGACGACAATCCGACAGGGAGCAACCCTCTCACTCCCGACGGACACTGGCCTCATCAAGGGTCGACTCACGCGGGTCGGTACTACGACGCAACGCGGTCAGTCCGCAACTCGCGATGTCCGACTGCAGTTGTCCAACGTGTCTCCGTTACTCGCCGACAGCGTTTCGCCGGGGATGACGGAGTCGTTCGGCGGTGAAACAGTCGCACGGGTTTCGACCGTCCAGCGTGAAAACGCGACAGTCGTCACCAGAGGACAGGATGGGGAGATCTACGAACGGGCACATCCGATAAACCGGGACGTTACGCTCACCGCAAACCTCTCTGTTCGAGAGACCGAGACCGGTGTCACATTCAAAGGGCAGACACTCCAGCAGGGACGCGTCGTGACCCTGGATCTGGGAACCGTAACGATCAGGGCGACAGTTATCTCAGGCTATCGATGAGCAACGGAGGGACAGCCACAGTGGTGAAAGCGCGTCTCCGGTCGGCTATCGAGAACTCGGCGCTCAAGTCGCTCTCCGATGATTTTTCACGGAGTTTCGAGCACTCGACGCTCAACTGGGTTCGCGCTCGGTTACTCGAGATAACCAAGGCATCCTGGATCTACCGCTGGCTCACGGCAGAACCGGAGCCGGAGGTTATCGTCATCGATCTACGCGAAACGCACACTGTCGGTCCATTTTTCACTATGCTCGACGCTGTCACACCTCAGGTTGTGCAGTTCTGGAAAAATTCCGGCCTCGCGGCGATTGCGCGATCTATCGGAAAGATACTCTCGGGTTCGACAACCCTTGAACTGGCGGCAAGGCTTCTCGAACCGCCGGAACCACCAGAAAACTGCGAGCATCGCGAGTAGCCAGCTACGTGCTGCTCACTCGACTGTCACGCTTTTTGCCAAGTTGCGCGGCTTGTCGATGTTCCGCCCCAGCAGCGCAGCCGTGTGATACGACACCAGCTGCAGGTGCGTGTTGGCCAGCACCGCAGCTGCTCGCGGATGGGTCTCCGGAATCTCGAGTACGTGGTCGGCGTAGCGTTCAACGTCGCTCTGTCCGTCTGTAATCGCAACCACCGGGGCGTCCCGCGCTTCGACCTCTTTGACGTTCCCAATCGTCTTGCGGGCGCGCTCGTCGTCGCCAGTCACGATAGCGAACACCGGCGTGTTCTCGGTCACCAGCGCCAGCGGGCCGTGTTTCAGCTCACCCGCAGCGAAGCCCTCAGCGTGCTTGTAGGTAATCTCCTTCATCTTCAGTGCGCCTTCGAGCGCCACGGGCTCCTGGTAGCCGCGGCCGATGAAGAAGTAGGCATTGGCATCCTGGTACAGCTCTGCGATTTCCTGGGCGGCAGATTCGTCGAGGACCGCCTGGACGTGACCGGGGAGGTCGCGGAGTGCGCTGATGACCTGCCGGGCGTCGCCGGTCGTGGACGTTCCGAGCGCGAGCAGGTTCAGCGCGGCCAGCTGTGAGGCGAAAGTCTTGGTAGCGGCGACGCCGATTTCCGGACCGGCGCGGATGTACAGCGCGTGGTCGCACTCACGGGCCGCAGTGGAGCCGACGACGTTGGTCACGGCCAGCGTCCGCGCGCCGCGGCGGCGGGCCGCCCGAAGTGCCGAAAGCGTGTCCGCGGTTTCGCCGCTCTGCGTGACCCCGACGACGAGCGCGTCGCCGATGGGGGGCGTGGCAGTGGCGTACTCACTGGCGAGAAACGCCTGGGCGGGGATACCCGCTTCGCGGAACAGTTGCGCGCCATGCAGGGCAGCGTGGTACGAGGTCCCGCAGGCGACGAACTGGACGCCCGTCGGGGAGAGATCGCCGAGGTCGCCGATGTCGACTGTGCCGGCGAGTTCGTCGACGCGGCCGCGGAGACACTGCCGGAGCGCGCGCGGTTGCTCGTGGATCTCCTTGAGCATGAAGTGGTCGTAGCCGCTCTTGCCGGTCTCTTCGGGGTCCCACTGGACAGTGTCGATGTCTTTCTCGATGACGGTGCCATCGGTGTCTGTGACGGTCCACCCGTCACCGTTGAGGCGGGCGAACTCGCCGTCAGCGAGATAGACGACCTTGTCGGTGAAATCCCGGAAGGCGGGCACGTCGCTCGCCAGGTACGTTGCGTCTTCGCCGATACCCAGGACGAGCGGCGAGTCGTTCCGCGCGGCGAACACTGAATCACAGCCGGCGACCACGACGGCGACGGCGTAACTGCCTTCGAGTCGGCTGATTGCCTCGCGGACGGCGTCCTCGGGGTCGGCTCCCGCGTCCAGCGCGTCCTCGATGAGGTGGGGCACGACCTCCGTATCGGTGTCGGACGTGAAGGTGTGGCCGGCGCTGACGAGTTCGTCCCGCAGGGACTGGTAGTTCTCGATGATCCCGTTGTGGACGACTGCGACATCACCAGTGCAGTCCTGGTGTGGGTGAGCGTTCTCGTCGGTCGGCGGGCCGTGCGTGCTCCAGCGGGTGTGGCCGATACCGACCGACCCAGAGAGGGTCCGGTCGGACAGGGCCTCGCGCAGGTCGGCGATTTTGCCGGAGTGTTTACACAGGTCGATGTGACTGTTGGCCAGTGCGACCCCTGCAGAGTCGTACCCGCGGTACTCCAGTTTCGAGAGCCCGTGAACGAGTGTGTCGAGCGTCTCGTCGCCGCGGCCGACACAGCCGATGATGCCGCACATCAGCGGACCACCTCCGCGCCCTCGCGGACGGTTCCATCGACCGTCACGCCGGTGGCGAGCCGAGCGTTAGGGCCCACGAGCGACCCAGAGACGAAGCTCACGTCACCGAGCGCGACGGCGCGGTCGGCAATAACGGCACCGAGCCGCTGGTCCTCGAACACTTCCGTGCCGACCTGGACATCGGCCGGGCCGCCGGGGACGACCGTACTGACGCCCAGGTTCACGTCCTGACCGGTGACGGTGTCGACGAGGGTCGAGCTCGGGTCAACGCGTGTGTCCGCGTCGAGCACCGAGTGTTGGATGACGCTGTTGGCCCCAACAGTGACGTTTCGGCCAAGCGCGACATCTGGGCCGATGACGGCGTCCGGTCCGACCTCGCAGTCCGGCCCGATGACGACTGGCGACTGGAGGGTCGCCTCGTCGTGGACACGAGCGGAGTTGTCGACCCAGACCTGCTCGTCGCGGGCCGATTCGACGACCCGACCCCGCGCTAGCACCTCGCGGGCGACGGTCAGCAGGTCCCACGGGTACGTCGCGTCGACCCACATCCCGTCGACTTCGACTGCTCGAACTCGGGCGGATTCCAGCAGGAGTTCGATTGTGTCGGTCAGCGCCAACTCTCCGGCGTGACGCGTCGTTTCGTCAATAGCCTCGAAAATGTCGCCGTCGAAGGCGTACACCCCGCCGTTGATGAGTCTGAAATCGTCGTGGCGGGGCTTTTCGACGATGTCGACGATATCACCGTCCTGTACTTCAACAGCACCGTACCGACTGGTATCCTGTCGTTCGAGAACGGCGATGCTCGTGTGGCAAGTCTCCGCGTAGGAGGTATCTACCGCCTCGATAGTGGCCGCGTCGACGAGACGGTCACCGTTCATCACCAGGGCCGGGCCGTCGACGACGCTCCGTGCCTGGAGGAGCGCGTGCCCGCTACCCAGCTGTTTCGTCTGGCTCACGTACGAAATCGGAACGCCACGGTACGTCGGACCGAAGTGGTCCTGAACGCGGTCGCGCTTGTAGCCGACGACGACGACCAGTTTCTCGATGCCTGCCTCGACCAGCGCATCGAAGACGTGCTCGAGAATCGGACGGTTCGCGGCCGGCAACATGGGTTTTGGCCTGTTGCGCGTCAACGGCCGCAGGCGAGTCCCCTCTCCCGCAGCGAGGACCACAGCCGTATCGATGTGCATACCTGTTGCAGACGGAGGAGGGGCTTCAATATGGCGGCCTTACTGAGATTGGTCGGTGTCTACTCTCCACGCATGTCCAGATCGTGGCGTGGAAACCGAACAGGTGGGGGCGTCCGAGAGTACCGGTTCAATCAAAGACCAGCCGGTGCAGAATCGTTCGCTACTGCTCGCCCATCCGCTCGCCGGCGACCCGACGGCCCTTCGTCGTCAGGTTCACCTCGGTTCGTTCCCGGAGCACGCTTATCACGTCGAGTTCGATCAGCCGGTCGAAGATTTCCTCGGTTTTCTCGACGTCGATACCGACGAAGTTTGGAATATCGAACGGCGACACGCCGGAGTGTAGCGCCATGATGACCCGTTTCTCCGTCGAGCTCAGGTCCAGGTCGGCGCGGTTCTGTTCGGCGCTCTCTTCGAGCATCGTCCGGAGGACGGTGGCGTGGAACTCCTCGCCAGCGAGATGTGTTTCGACGCTGATGTCGTCCTCGCTGTGCTCGACCTGAATGACCGTCCGTTCCTCGCCGCTGACCTGTTTCTCTTCGACAGCAAGATCGCCGATGTCTGCGCGATCGACGACGACGGCTTGCCCGTCGGCCATCGCGAGCTTCAGCGCCTCGTCGGTCACTTTGAGTCGGCCTTTCGTCCACTCGGCGGACTGGACGACGCCGCCTTTCAGTGCAGGGTGTTGAACCAGCACGATTGCGCCGTCGAGACTCGCCCGGTAGAAGTCGGTCTCGAACGTCTCGTGGTCCGACGCCGACACGAGGATGACGTCCTCGCCGACGTAGAGCGCGACGTAGTCGGAGACGCCGGCGCTCTGCTGGTTCACGTCGAACCGGTCGGCGATACGGTCGATATCGGTCAGTGAAATCTGTCGCTTGTCGTCGCCCAGCAGGGCAACCCGCTCGGTGGTGAGGACGATTCGACAGTTTCGCCACTCGGCGTCGGTGAGGCGCTGTCCCTGTGAGACTGCCTGGAGGAATTGCCCCTTCGTATCGGCGATTTTCTTTTCCGTGTCGCTCATGCCCCGTACCGGCCTCTCGTACACCTGTTGTCCGCAGGACTCAATATAAGTTCCGTCGCCAGTGTCGAAAGTGAGAACAGCCGACAGCACTGGCGTCGGTTCTCTCGCGGGGAATCGTACATAATTAGAGAGGACATTTTTGAGTGCGCCGATGTATTGTCAATTGATGACACGGGGTGACGAACCGGGTCGGGATCAGTCCCACACGGGGCGAGAGACAGTCGAACCGCCGGACTGGTTCGTCGAACAGGCGAACGTGACTGACCCGGCTGTCTACGACCGCTTCGAACGGGAGTGGCCCGATTGCTGGCGCGACGCCGCCGAGTTGCTCGACTGGGAGACACCGTTCGAGACGGTATTCCGTGGCACGGACGGCCCGCCGTTTGAATGGTTCCCCGGTGGCCGATTAAACGCCGCATACAATTGTCTCGACCGGCACCTCCCCGAGCGGAAGAACCAACTCGCACTGGTCTGGGAGGGGCACCTCGGCGAGTCCCGTACCTACACCTACCTCGAGCTGTACCGGGAAGTCAACGCCTTCGCCGCGGCGCTGCGCGAACGCGGCGTCGGGCCGGACGACGTGGTGACGCTGTACCTGCCGATGGTGCCCGAACTCCCGGTCGCGATGCTGGCTTGTGCACGGCTGGGCGTGCAACACAACGTCGTCTTCGCCGGGTTCTCCGCGGACGCGCTGGCGACGCGGATGGAGCGGGCCGAGTCGGAGTACCTCATCACCTGCGACGGCTACTACCGCCGCGGCAGCGCCGTCGCACAAAAGAATAAGGCCGATAACGCGCGCATCGCCGTCGACCACGACGTGTCGGTCGTGGTGCTCGACCGCCTGGGCCGTGACGTACATTTAGGCGACGACTACGACGACTATCACGACCTGCTGGCGGCCCACGAGGGGGCCGAAGTCGAACCCGTCTCGCGGGCGGCGGACGACCCGCTCTTTCGCATCTACACGTCGGGGACGACCGGGCAGCCGAAAGCCGTCACCCACACGACCGGCGGATATCTCGCACACGTCGCCTGGACCGCCCGGTCAGTTCTTGACATCAAGCCCGAGGACACCTACTGGTGCTCGGCCGACATCGGCTGGATCACCGGTCACTCCTACATCGTCTACGGCCCGCTCGCGCTCGGCACCACGACGGTGCTGTACAATGGCACGGCGGACCACCCGGAGAAAGACCGGCTGTGGGAACTCATCGAGAAGTACGCCGTCGACGTCTTTTACACCGCGCCGACGGCCGTCCGGGCGTTCATGAAGTGGGGCGAGGAGTACCCCGACAAGCACGACCTCTCCAGCCTTCGCCTGTTGGGCACCGTCGGCGAACCGATGGACGCCCAGGCCTGGGAGTGGTACCGCGAACACATCGGCGGCGGCGAGTGCCCGATTGTCGATACCTGGTGGCAGACCGAAACCGGCGCAGTACTTGTGTCGACGCTACCCGGCGTCGACGAGATGAAACCCGGAGCCGCGGGAACGCCGCTGCCTGGAATCGAGGCGTCCGTCGTCGACCGGTCGGGTGCGGCGGCCGGGCCGAACACGGCCGGCGAACTCGTCGTGACGCGCCCCTGGCCGGGAATGCCCCGCGCGCTACTCGACGGAACGGACTGGGGCAGCGTCCCGGACAACACCGATGGGTGGCGGTACTATCCCGAAGATAGCGTCTCGGTCGACGATGACGGCTACATCACCTTCCTCGGTCGGCTCGATGACGCGATCAACGTCGCCGGCCGGCGGTTCAGCACCAAGGAACTTGAGTCAACGGTCGCCGGCGTCACCGGCGTCGCCGAAGCCGCCGTCGTCGGGGCCGACGACGAGACGACCGGAACGGCGGTGTACGCGTTCGCCTCTCCGGAGGACGGCTACGCCGAGAGCGAACTCCGGACGGCCATCGAAGAGGCCGTCGTCAACGCTATCGGTGGTATCGCCCGCCCCAAGGAAATCGTGTTCACGCCCGACCTCCCGAAGACGCGCTCAGGCAAGGTTATGCGCCGCCTGCTGACGGCAGTGGCCAACGACGAGGACCTGGGCGACACCAGCGCGCTACGGAACCCCGAAATCCTCGGCGAAATCCAGTCGACCACGAGAAGAGAGTAACTGGTTTCGTATTCTTTTGTATCTCCGAAATAGTTCTGCGGCAACAGCGTCTTTAGTGGTTGTTTTATCGTGCGTCTCTCGTCCATAGCCACGATGTGACCGCAATACTTATTTCGTTATTCTCTAAATTTCCGAAATATATGGACAGCGCAGCGGACCGCATCGGTGAACGAGGGTACGAGCAACTTCGGCGTGCGGCCGAGACACACCGGTCCGATCTCGTGCTCCGGCTCGGCGCGGAGGTCGGGCTCCGTCCGGCGGAGATGACGGCTGTTCGGCTGGCCGATATCACCGAGTTCGAGGGACATCGCCTGCTTTCCGTTCGGGAGGACAGCGAAGTTGTCCGCGAGACGTACCTCCCGGATTCGGTCGAACACGACATACGGAAATACGCGAACGCGGCCGGAACGGACGACGTCGAGCCGCTGTTTTCCGTCTCCGCGCGACGGCTCCAGATGCTCGTCAGCGAGGTAGCCGACCGCGCTGCCGACGCGGCACCACACCTGCAGGGGATTTCCACGCGCGACCTCCGGTGGCGGTTCGCGGCGAGCCTGCTGGACGACGGCGTTCCGCCGGACGTCGTCTGCGCGCTCGGCGGCTGGGACCGGCTCGACCGACTGGACCCCCTGCTTGCCGAACCGGACCGCGAAACCATCGTCACGGCCGTTCACGGGTCCGGCGGGCGGGCGGTCTCAAGCGAGTCCCAGCGACCAGTCGACTGGATTATGACGGTCAGCGAGGCGCTTGCGGCTGCCGCAACCGGCGAAGCAATTGCGACAGCAGTCTGTGACCACCTGACCGGGACGGCGGGCTTCGAGTTCGCCTGGCTCGCCGAGCGTACCGGCGACGGGCTGACACCGCGCGCGACGACCGAAATTCCAGAGACATCTGTCGAGCAGCAGATCGACGCCCACATCGAGTCAGTCACCGCACCGCTCGACGTGGGCGATGTTCGTGTCATCGACGACAGCACCGGCCCCGTCGCTCTGATCCCGCTCGTCAGAGAAAACGCCGTGTCCGGTGTCATCGGGGTCGGGGCCAGCGAAGAACTTACTGACGCGGAACGCGCCGTGCTGTCCGCGCTCGGCGTCCAGATCGGCCACGCACAGGTCGCCGCCGAACGCAAACGCCTCCTGCTTGCCGACACGGTGACCGAACTGGAGTTCCACTGTGCGGACGAGCGAACCTTTACCGCCGGGGTATCCGGGGCGTTACAGTGTACGGTCGAGCTGTCCGGCGTCGTTCCCGTCGCGGGCCAGTCGCTGCTGTACTACCTGATGGTCGAAGGCGCCTCGGCCGACGCGATACTTTCGTATGCGGACACCGACGACGGGGTGACAGACGCCAGACTCCTCGAAGAGCACAGCGACGGCGTGCTACTGGAGGTCGTCGTTACAGACACGCCGGCGCTTCAGTTGGTCGAGAGCGGCGGCCGCATCCGCTCTGTGACGGCCACTGACGGTGTGGCAACGATCGCCGTCGAGCTTCCCAGTGAAGCCGACATCAGACCGACGGTCAACGCCGTCACCGACGCCTACCCGGAGACGTCGTTAGCGGCGAAGCGAGAGACGGAACGGCCGGCCGAGACGGACACCGGGTTCCGCGACCGGCTGACCGACACCCTCTCCGACCGGCAAGAAACAGTCCTCAGAGCGGCCTACCACAGCGGCTACTTCGAGTGGCCCCGCGGGTCGACCGCCGAGGAGCTAGCGGACTCGCTAGATGTCTCGTCGCCGACGTTGCACAATCACCTCAGGAAAGCCCAACAGAAGGTCCTGACCGCGTTTTTCGACGACCGGCCAGCGGAGCCGCGACGGCCCGCCGACAACTGAAACCCTGTTTCATGTTATCGTAGTTAGACCCCCCGTTTATATGGCCGCTGTGAAATATCGATGATAGACTATGTCAGATGAAGATGTCCAACTAGAAGCGCGGCTCGAAGAGCAGGAGGTATTCGAGCCCCCGGAGTCGTTCGTCGAGCAGGCGAACGTCACGGACGAGGGTGTCTACGAGGAGTTTACCGAGAACTGGCCGGAGTGCTGGGAGGGGGCCGCCGACCTTCTCGACTGGGAGGAGGATTACGACCAGGTCCTCGACGACTCGAACCCGCCGTTCTACGAGTGGTTCACCGACGGCACACTGAACGCGTCGGCGAACTGCCTGGACCGGCACCTCGACGAACGCGGCGACGAAGCTGCTATCGAATGGGTGGGTGAGCCAGTCGAGGAAGACAACATCACCTACACCTACGAGGAACTCCACCAGAAGGTCAACGAGTTCGCGGCCGGCCTGCGGGAGATGGGCGTCGGCGAGGACGACGTCGTGACGATGTACATGCCGATGATCCCGCAGCTGCCGATCGCTATGCTGGCCTGCGCTCGCATCGGCGCGCCACACTCCGTCGTGTTCGCCGGCTTCTCCGCGGACGCGCTGGCGACGCGGATGAACTCCGCCGACTCGGAGTATCTGGTCACCTGCGACGGCTACTACCGTCGCGGCGACCCGCTCGACCACCTCGACAAAGCCAACGACGGGCTGAGCGGCGTTGACCACGAGGTCGAACGCGCAATCGTCGCCGAGCGCCTGATGGACGGCGACGGCTTCGACCACGACTACGCCGACAACCAGGTCGCCTTCGAGGACGTCATCGCCGACAACGAGGGCGCGACGGTCGAGCCGGTCGACCGCGACGCCGAGGACATGCTGTTCCTCATGTACACCTCCGGAACGACCGGGAAGCCGAAGGGCGTCAAGCACTCCACCGGCGGCTACCTCGCCTGGGCGGCCTGGACGTCCCAGGCGGTGCTGGACATCAAACCCGAGGACACGTACTTCTGCTCGGCCGACATCGGCTGGATCACCGGCCACTCATACATCGTCTACGGCCCGCTCGCGCTCGGCACCACGACGATGATGTACGAGGGGACGCCGGACTACCCCGACAAGGACCGCCTCTGGGACATCGTCGAAGAGTACGAGGCCGACCAGCTGTACACCGCACCGACGGCCATCCGCGCGTTCATGAAGTGGGGCAAAGAGTACCCCGAGCAGCACGATCTCTCCAGTCTGCGCCTGCTGGGCACGGTCGGCGAGCCGATCAACCCCCGGGCCTGGAAATGGTACTACAAACACATCGGGGGCGAGGAGTGTCCCGTCGTCGACACCTGGTGGCAGACCGAGACCGGCGGCATGATGATAACGACGCTGCCCGGCGTCAAGGACATGAAACCCGGGTCGGCCGGTCCGCCGCTGCCGGGCAACGACGTACGTATCGTCGACACCGAGGGCGATGAGGTCGAACCCGGCCGCGCCGGCTACCTGACCGTCGACAAGCCGTGGCCCGGCATGCTCCGGACGCTGTACAAGAACGACGAACGGTTCATCGACGAGTACTGGGCCGAGTATTCCGACACCGACAGCGACGACTCCGACGACTGGGTGTACTTCCCCGAGGACGGAGCGAAGATCGACGACGACGGCTACATCACCGTGCTGGGACGGGTGGACGACGTGATCAACGTCTCCGGCCACCGTCTCGGGACGATGGAGATCGAGAGCGCTATCGTCGGCGTGGAAGGTGTCGCCGAAGCCGCTGTCGTCGGTGGCGACCACGACATCAAGGGCGAAGCGGTGTACGCGTACGTCATCACCGAGGACGGCTACGAAGAAGACGAGGAACTCCGCAGTGCGATCATCGACGGCGTCGAGGACGCTATCGGGCCAATCGCACGGCCGGAAGCGGTTATCTTCACGCCCGAACTGCCGAAGACCCGATCCGGGAAAATCATGCGCCGACTGCTGGAAGACATCGCCAACGGCGAGGAACTGGGTGATACGAGCACCCTGCGAAACCCAGACGTCGTCAGTGATATCGCGACCAAAGTCCAGGGTGACTGAGCGGTAACAGCGAACAGCACCACGAATTTTCAAGCTTTCAACCCCATGTCAAGAGACACGCCCGCGGACCGAGAAGAGTCAACTATCCAACCAGATGGCGGCACGGAGCCCGCCCACGAAGAGATCAACTACCTCGACAGGGAGGTGAACCTGTTACGGCCGAGCACGCCGTTTATGCGCGACCACCTGAAGATTATCTGGAGCAGTTTCGTGCTCTGGGCGCTGGTCGTGTTCGGGCCGGTGACGCTGACCGCACTTGCGCCGGAAATGATGACCGTGCAGATGCCTGTTCTCGGCTTCCCGCTGCACTACTTCCTCGTCTCGCTTGGCGCGCCAACGGGTGCGCTCATCCTGGCGATAGTGTACACGCGATACCGGGACGGGCTCGACCAGAAGTACGGTATCGACCCCGATTCCGTCGAGAGCACGGCTCCCGAGACGGGCGAGGCGACGGCCGCTGACGGGGGTGTCGAGCAGTGACGGTCCCGTTACAGGCGGAAGCGCTGGATATCTCCTTCAAACTCGTCCCGGCGATCATCGTCTTCCTGATGATGGCCTCGTTCCTCGTCATCGGCTACGTGTTCAAGGTGGCCGACACCGAGGGGATGTGGGTGGCCGGCCGCGGCATCGGGAACATCGAGAACGGGATGGCCATCGGCGCGAACTGGATGTCCGCCGCCTCGTACCTCGGGCTGGCCGGACTGGTCGCGCTGTCAGGCTTTTACGGCCTGGCGTTCATCGTCGGCTGGACGACCGGCTACTTCATCCTGCTCATCTTCCTGGCCGCGCAGATGCGGCGGTTCGGGAAGTACACCGCGCCGGACTTCGTCGGCGACCGGTTCAACTCGCCGACCGCCCGCGCGCTGGCCGCGTTCACCACGCTGCTCATCGCGTACGTCTACTCCGTCGGCCAGGCCCGCGGCATGGGGCTGGTCGGCCAGTACGTCTTCGGCCTCGACATCATCCCGATGATCGTCGTGATGATGACTATCACCGTCGGCTACCTCGCGCTCTCCGGAATGCTGGGCGCGACGAAGAACATGGCCGTCCAGTACACGATCCTCATCATCGCGTTCCTCGCGGGCGTGTACGTCGTCGGCTTCTCGCAGGGGTACTCGACGATACTCCCGCAGGTCGAGTACGGCGCACTCATCGCCGACCTCGGCCGCGAGTTCTCCGCACCCTTCGTGAACCAGCCGTTCTACCTCTGGATCGCGACGGCGTTCTCGCTCATCGTCGGGACCTGCGGCCTCCCGCACGTCCTCGTCCGGTTCTACACGGTCAGAAGCGAACGCGTCGCCCGCTGGTCCTGCGTGTGGGGGCTGTTCTTCATCCTCCTGCTTTACTGGGCGTCGCCCGCGATGGCCGCCTTCGGCGTCGACCTCTTCCAGGCGACGACCGGCGCGAGCGCCTACGCCGCGGAAGGCGGCATGTCCGGCGCTGAGGGTGACGTGATCGTCGTCCTCGCCGCGCAGTTCGCCAACCTCCCGACGTGGTTCGTCGGCCTCGTCGCGGCCGGTGCGATGGCCGCGGCTATCGCGACGACTGCCGGGCTGTTCATTACGGCCTCCTCGGCGGTCGCACACGACATCTACACGGAACTGATCAACCCCGACGCGACCCAGCGCCAGCAGGTGCTCATCGGCCGCGGGACGATCATTGGCATGGGCGCGCTGGTGACGGTGACCGCGTTCAACCCGCCAGCGCTCATCGGCGAACTGGTCGCCTACGCGTTCTCGCTCGCGGGCACGGTGCTGTTCCCGATGTTCTTCCTCGGCCTCTGGTGGGAGAACACGAACCGTCAGGGCGCGCTGGCCGGGATGGTGCTCGGCCTGCTCATCTGGATCACCTCGATTATCAACAGCGTCCTGCCGAACTACATCGGTGCGCTCGGCGCAGCCGCTGGCGAGAGCGGGGCACTCGTCCCGATATACGCCCAGTACGTCCCGCCCATCGGCGCTGCCCTGATCGGGACGCCGGTCGTGTTCGTCGTCACCATCGCCGTCTCGCTGGCGACGCCCGAGCCGCCCCTGGAGACGAAGAAGATGGTTCGGCAGTGTCACAGCCCCGAGCCGATGGGGCAACAGGAAACCGCCGCAGACGTCGTCGGTGACAGCACCAGCGGCGGCACCCCCGCAGACGACTAAACCCATGTACGACAACATCCTCGTTCCGACAGACGGCAGCAAAACCGCCGAAAACGCGGTCGACCAGGCAGTCGACATCGCCTCGAAGTACGGCGCGACGGTCCACGCGCTGTACGTCGTCGACGTCGACGCCACCAGTTACTCGCTGGGAACGGAGCAGGTCGACCGCATCCGCCAGGGGAACCTGGAGGAGATGACCGAAATAAACGAAGACGCCGACGAAGCCACCGGCTACGTCCGCGACCGCGCCGCCGAACACGGCCTCGAAGTCGAAGAGCACATCACCGCCGGCGAGCCGGCCCGCGCAATACGGAAGTTCGTCGAGGACAACGACATCGACCTCGTCGTGATGGGGTCCCACGGCCGCTCGGGCCTCAAGCGCGTCATCCTCGGCAGCGTCACGGAGAAAGTCCTACGCCGGACGCGACTGCCGGTGCTCGTCGTCGACGTCCACGGCGAGACAGACATCGACGAGTGACTAGCATGGGACTGAACCGATCACGACCGCCACGGACGACGCGAGGCCGCCGATGAGCGTCGTCGACACCCTCCGCGACCACGTGCGCGACCACAAGCGAGGCATGTTCGTCGACCTCGTGTTCGCCATCGCCTGGGTGACCGCCGTGAGCGTCATCTTCGACCTGCTGTCGGCTCCCCAGTGGGCTTACTACCTGACGCTCGCCGCCGGCGTCGTCGCGTACTACGGCTTCTTCTGGTCGCTCGAGCTGGCGATGCAACAGCAGCAGTAGGCCAGTCTCGGTTTTCGAATCGGACACAGATTTCCCGTGTGTTCGGTACAACCGCGTGCGATTGACTCACACTATCGCCGAATCGTTGTCCTCCCCGGCCGATCCAGGCACCCGCTATACTCTGGGCCGACGAATTTCGATCCCGCCGGTAGTAATAATACAATGTAGATCCATTGACTTGTTCGACGGCAGCGGATGGTGTGGAGTCAGCAATGATATACCAAAGTTCAGCGGGAGAGTACTACAGTGGTCTCGACATCTGGATGCGCTTCGAATCGGGGCTCTGGGAACCACACGACTGGAGCCAAGCGACAGGACAGGAGTGGGTCCAGACTGAGGCGGACGAAGTCCTCACCCTGACGCCGGTCCCGGAGTCAGATCTACCAGACGGAGTGTCGGTGACGGAGGCCGAGGACGTCGAGTACCTGAGTGAGTGAACGACCAGCGACCCATGGAGTCCGGACTCCGTGGGCCACACTGTACAGGCCGAGCACCGCTGGCGAGAAAACGCCGCTGTGGGTCGCTTCGGACGTGCCGTTCGGCGGTACCGCCCTGCTGGTCCGAGTGAGAATCGGTCCCCGACCGTTTTTTGAGGATTGAGATGAGGTGGCTCGCTGCTCGCGAGCCACTTCCCCATCCCTGCTGCAGCGCGTACGTATTACTGCCCGCGGGTCGCGCTGCTCCCCGCCCGCGTTTCGGGACCCCTCCCTCTGGTCGTCCCCTCGCTACTCACGGCTTCGCCGTTCGTTCAGAGGCGCGTAGCGCCTCTCTATTGCTCACGGTCACTATCGTTCCCCGTTCCTATTTGAGGACCGCTCACTACGTCCGCGCCCCTCTCTACTCACGCCTTCGCCGTTCGTTCAGAGGCGCGTAGCGCCTCTCTACTTCTCACTCATCGCCTCACTCGCCATATTCCGCCCCTGCGCGTTCAGCGCGACCTCGGTCCGAACCCGGACCTCGTCAACCGCACCGATCTCAAGCAGTTTCTGGTAAATTTCCTCGACCTCGTCGGGCGTCGTCCCGACGAAATCAGACATCTCGAACGGTGAGACACCGGAATACAGCGCCATCAGCACTTGACTCTCCATCTCCGAGAGTTCATAATCGTCTTCGCGGTCCTCGATAACGCGGGTGAACAGCGTCTTCAGCGCCCGTGTGTGGTGGTCCATCCCCGAGATATGGGTTTCGACGCTGCGGTCCTCGTCGTCGGTGTGCTCGACCTCGATGACATCCCGCTCCTGGCCCATCACGGTACTGGTCCCAGTTTCGATGGTCCCGACGTCCTCGATTTCGAAGGCCATGCTCTTGCCGCCGGGGAACTGGAGGCGGATGATGTCGTCGTCCAGTTGAAACCGTGCCTTGGTCCACTCGGCGTCCTCCTGGACCACACCGCCGACGACCGCCTGCTGTCGCGCGAGGATGACCTCGCCCTGCAGCGTCGCGCGGACGTACTCCGTCTCGAAGTCGTCCATGTTCGGCGTGTCAACGAGGAGGACGTTGTTGCCCACCTCTAGCGCGGTTGCGCCGCCGGTACCGCCGTCGGGGACTAAGTCGTCGGGATCCGACGGAAGGGTGATGTTGGAGTGGGGAATCGGCTGTTTCGAGCCGTTCGTCGCCAGGATAAGTCGCTTGTTGGTGACGATGAGCCGACAGGAGCGCCACTGCGGGTCAGTCACTGGGTCGCCGTCGCGGACGACGTACTGGAAGTCCCCCGACGTGTCGACTAGCTTGCGTTCGTCACCACTCATAGCCGCTGATATTACAGATTTGATGCCAAGGGATAAATAAGTTCCATCGTCGCCGGGCCAGTCCCGGACGATATCATCGGTCTGTGTTGGGCTAGAAACCGTTCACGTCCGGCAAATCGGGCGAAATTCGGCTGAACTCGGCCTGACTATCTGCCGGCTCCTTTACCCCAGGGTGGCTGTCGAACAGTGTATGCGCGATCCACAGCAGTCAGGAACGACGTCTCGACGCGACTATCTGAAAGCCGCCGGCGGACTCGCGGCAGCGAGCACGGTCGGCCTCGCCGGCTGTTCCGGGAGCGACGCCGAAACAGGCACGCTCGCGACGCGAGTGACCGACCAGCCAGGCGACATCGGCGATTTCGAATCGTGTGTCATCACGATGGCCGGGATCTGGGTAAAGCCGGCCTCGGAGGAGGCCACAGCGACCGAAGAATCGGCGACAGCGGACACGAGCGACGCCCGCGAGTACCACGAGTTCGATGAAGCCCAGGAAGCCGACCTGGTCCAGCTACAGGACGGCAACACCACTCTCGTCGACGAGACCGAACTCGACGTTGACACCTACGAGTATCTCCAGCTCGACGTGACCGGCGTCGACGCAACGCTCGCAGAAGGCGGTGACGCGACGGTTGACACGCCTGGCGACGCGCCCCTGCAGTTCACCCAAGAGTACGAGATCCGCGCGGACACCCGGACCGTATTCACGGCCGATTTCACCCCGGTCAAGCGCGGCCGCACTGACGAGTATATTCTCCAGCCGGTCGCCAGTGGCACCGAAGTCGAGTACGAGGGGTAAGCTAACCCGGCTTTTCCGGGAGCTACAACGCGACGAGCAAGCCGCCGACGACCCCGAACCCACCGAACACCGTACAGACTGCCCAGAACGGGACCTGCCGGACCAGTCGGACCAGCGCGTCGACAGTGAGGTAGCCGACGAGGGCGCTCACGGCGAGCGCGACGACGGCCGGTAGTGGCTCGATTGCCGGCACGCCGTCATCGACGAGAACCAACGCGTTCGCGGCGAGCGCGGCCGGAATCGACAACAGAAACGAGAGCCGAAGTGACGACTCGCCCTCGTGGCCCCGGAGCAGCAGGGCACTCACCGTCGTCCCGGACCTGGAGACGCCGGGGAGGATAGCCAGCCCCTGCAGTACGCCCACCAGCACGGCGTCGATCCAGTTCGGAATCTCGCGCTCGCCCAGCGACAGCGCCGCGGCAAAGCGCTGGAGCAGGCCGGTGACGACGAGCAGGCCGCCGACCAGTGCCAGGAAGAGCCCGCCCTCTAGCTCCGAAACCGCCGCGTCGAGGGCCATGTAGGCGGGGAGACCGGTGACGGCGGTGGCCAGTGTGGCGATGACGATAAACGAAAGGTCTGCCGTCTCGTCGGCGAACGGGCGGCGCGAGAGTTGCCGGATCGAGTGCAGGATGGTTCGGACCTCAGTGCGGTAGTAGGCCGTCGCCGCGACCGCCGTCCCGGCGTGGAGAAAGAGCGCGAGGCGGGTCGCGGCGGCGGGCGAGACGCCCGTAGCCACCGTCGAGGCGAGGGCGACGCCGCCCTCGCTGGAGACCGGAATCCACTCCAGCACCCCCTGCAGCAAGCCCAGCAGAATGGCGACGAGAATCGGGTTCATACCCACGGAGCGGACGCCGCGGGACAAAGGCCGTTCGGTTCGAGCCGTCGACGTGGCAGTATATATAGCGCCGGTGTCCAAACGGGGGGTATGCAACTGGGAAGCGGGGTGGTAGACCTGCTGTCGGGACTGCCGGCCTGGCAGGGGTTTCTGGTGCTCGTCGGTAGCGGGGTCGTGCTCGCGCTGGTCATCCGTGTTCTCGGTGACCGACTACTCAGACAGGTCACGCCCCACATCGAGGGTGATGTCGATGACATCGTCTTCCGTGGGATTCACACTGCCGTGTACGTCACGGTCGGCCTCGGCGGCGCGTACGCCGGCGCACAGATTTACGACATCCGCCCGGCCATTGCTGTCTCGCTGGAAGCCGGGACGCTCTCGCTGGTCGTCATCGTCTGGATGGTGACGCTACTGCGTATCGGCCGTCAGGCGTCCGCCCTTGCGACGGATTCGGCGTACATCGACCGCCAGATGGTCCCCATCCTCCAGAACGTCTGGAGCGCGCTCATCTCGGGCGGAGGTGTTCTGCTCCTGCTGATTCTATGGGACATCGACGTGACGCCGCTGCTGGCCTCGGCGGGGATTATGGGGATCATCGTCGGGCTGGCGGCCCGGGACACGCTGGCGAACTTCTTCGGGTCGCTGTCGCTGTATCTCGACGGTACGTACGCAGTCGGCGATTTCGTCGTTCTGGAGACCGGCGAACGCGGCCGCGTCGAGGACATCTCCGTGCGCTCGACGGTCATCCGTACCCGCGACGACATCCTCGTCACCGTCCCGAACTCGAAGCTCAACAACGCCGCCATCATCAACGAGTCGACGCCGAGACGCAAGCGCCGGATTCGCGTCCCTATCGGCGTCGCCTACGGGACGGATATCGACCAGGTCGAGGAGATTCTCCTGGAACTAGCCGGAGCCGAGGACCTCGTTCAGGACCGCCCGAATCCGAGGGTCCGGTTCCGGGAATTCGGCGACTCAGCGCTGAACTTCGAACTGCTGTGCTGGGTCAGCAATCCGGCCCTGACAGCCCGTGCGACGCACGAACTCAACAGCGCGATCTACAAGCGGTTCCGGGCGGAGGACATCGGAATTCCGTTCCCCCAGCGGTCCATCTCCATCTCGGCCGAGGAGATTCCGGGCGAACTGTTCGACCAAGCGCAGTCGAAGGGCAAAACCACAGATGACGGCGGCGTGACTGGCAAGTGAGCGCAAGCAAGGTCGCAGGGCCGACTGACTCGGGTGACCGAGAGGTCGAAACGCAGTTACGGGGTCGCCGCGTCGGCTCAGGCAATGAGCATACTTGAGGACGCCCGTGCGGCGCTTGCGACCGGGCCGCTGTGTGATTCCTGTCTCGGCCGGCTCTTCGCCGACCGGAGCTTCGGGCTGGCCAACGCCGAACGGGGCCACGCCCTGCGGGTGACGGTTGCGCTCGCAGAGGATGACCCCTTCGAGGAAAGCGAGGACTGCTGGGTCTGTGAGGGCGAGTGTGACCGGTTCGACTGGTGGGCCGAGCAGGCCGCAAGCGCCGTCCGCGGCTACGACTTTGATACCTACCAGGTCGGGACGAAGGTGCCGCCGCTGCTCGAAGAGAACGACGAACTGCTCCGGGAGGACGTGGGCCTCGAACCGGACGCCGGCGAGGCACTGAAGACCGAACTCAACCGTGAAGTGGGGAAACGGATCGGCGACCTGACCGGCGCGGAGGTGGAGTTCGGCCGCCCGGCGATCCAGTTCACGCTCGATCTCGCGACAGATGAGGTGGAGACCCACGTCAACTCCGCGTTCGTCTACGGCCGCTACCGCAAGCTCGAACGCGATATTCCCCAGACGAAGTGGCCCTGCAACGACTGCAACGGGACCGGACTGTGGCAGGGCGAGCCCTGCGACGGCTGTGACGGCAGCGGCTACCGCTACGACGAGAGCGTCGAGCAACTGTCCGCGCCTGTCGTCTGCGAGGCGATGGACGGCGAGGAGGCCGTGTTCCACGGCGCCGGCCGCGAGGACGTCGACGCCCGGATGCTCGATTCGGGCCGCCCGTTCGTCATCGAGGTGATGGAACCCCGCAAGCGCGACGTGGACGCCGACGAGCTCGAAGCCGTCATCAACGCTTTCGCCGACGGGAAGGTCGAAGTGACGGACCTCCACCTGGCGACCCACGAGATGGTCGAGCGCGTCAAGGAACTGGACGCCTCGAAGACCTACCGGATGGACGTGGAGTTCGGGGAGCCGGTCGACGCCGACGCCCTGCAGGACGCGCTGGCGGAACTGGACGGGACGACCATCGAGCAGGAGACGCCCCAGCGGGTCACCCACCGGCGGGCCGACATCACCCGGACGCGGACGGTGTACGACGCCGAGGGCGAACTGACCGACGACCGTCACGCCGAACTCCGCATCCACGGCGAGGGCGGCCTGTACGTGAAGGAACTCGTCTCCAGCGACGAGGGCCGCACGGAGCCGAGCCTGGCCGGCCTGCTGGACACCGACGCCGTGGTGACAACGCTCGACGTAATCGACGTGCAGGGCGAGGACGAACCGTTCGCGAAAGACGAGTTCCTCAAAGAGTAGCTCGCTGGACTGCCGTCCAACCGGAACCTGTTTTTACACCGGCGTCGACGTGCCAGCCATGCGATTCGGCGTCGACGAGGCCGGGAAAGGACCGGTTCTTGGGTCGATGTTCGCCGCCGCTGTCCGGGCCGACCCGGCGGCCCTGCCCGATGGTGTCGGCGACTCGAAGGACATCAGGCCGGAGCGACGCGAGCGACTGGCCGGCGAAATCCGCGAGTCGGCCGACACCGTCGGTGTCGCCGAGATTCCGGTCGAACGCATCGACGCCGACGGGACGGACATGAACACGCTGACCGTCGACGCGCAGGCGGCGGCGCTCTCGTCGGTGGCCCGTGAGGGGCTGCCGGGTACGGTCGACGCGGGCGACACCGACGCGGCGCGGTTCGGTCGCCGGGTCGCCGATTCGGTCGACGCCGAGGTGAGCGTGACCGCGGAGCACGGGGCCGACGAGACGGACCCGCTGGTCGGTGCGGCCTCGATTGTCGCGAAAGTCGCCCGCGACGCACACGTCACGGAGCTGGCTGAAGAGTACGGCGACGTGGGGTCGGGCTACCCCAGCGACCCGACGACGCGGGCGTTCCTGGCGGACTACGTCGACCGCCACGGCGAGTTACCGGCGTGTGCCCGCCGGTCGTGGTCGACGTGTGACGACGTGCTGGCGGCGGCAGAACAGGCGACGCTGGGGGACTTTTGAGCGATAAAAGCCCGACAGAGGCGGTATGGAGTCGGACGGGAGCTGTTTTCCACAGCCCGTACGGCTCTTCCAGCACTGTGCCGACTGTAGCCGGTCTTCAACCGGCCTCGCCCTTTCGGGCTTTACCCGGGCTTGCACCGGGTTTTGTCGATGTGCTGGGTTCCCGAACGCCACTTACGTGACATCCGGTAGTTGGCCTTCGCACCGGTCCGGCCGGCCGGGCCGGCGGTGGGCTGTTTCGGTTCTCCTTCGGAGCGTTCACCTCGGAGTCGTGTGACGGACCGCTCGGTTGTTGCCCCCAACGCGTCCCGTTCCGTCCTGCTCGGACAGTCTGAGACCCGTCGTTCGATGACTCCCCGCGTCTGGCGGGATGTGTAGATATGCCCTGCTGGATAATAAGTCAATCTAAAAGAATTTGATATTCGTTGGCATGAAAATAGTACACAGCGGAACACCCTGACAGAACAGGCGAGAAGGGACCGCTCAGTCCTCGTCCAGCACGAGGCTCCGGAGGATGTCACCGTAGGCCGGGCGCGTCACCAGCACACCGACCAGCACACCGACGATGGTGATGATGGCGAACCCGGAAAGATCGCCCAGCGAGAGGACCATCAGCGGACTCATCGCGACGATGGTCGTCGCCGCGGCCGCGCCGATGACCCAGAACGCCTTGCGGAATCGGCTCTGGAACACGCGCCCGGTCTCGACTTTCCCCTGCTGAAGGATTTCGTCGGCGATGATGATGAGGTCGTCCACCCCCGTCCCGATGACCGCGATGAACCCGGCCAGATGCGAGAGATTCAGCGGATACTGGACGAAGGCGACGAACCCGAGGAGGATGAACACCTCCGACAGCGCCGTGACGATCATCGGCAGGGCGACCTCTGGACGCCCGTACCGGAGATACACGACCAGGCTCACCGCGATCACGGCGAGAATGCCCGTCAGGAGGGAGCGCTGCTGGAATTCCTGTGCGAGCGCGGAGGAGAGCGTCTGGCTCTCCGCGCTGTCGAAGTCAAGCGGGGCTGGCAGCCGGCCGGCCTTCAGCGCCAGTTCCAGCTCTGTCGCCTCGGACATGTTGCTGGTCTGCATGATGAACTGCGGGTTGTTGGCGAACTCACCGTTCCGGTAGGACTGTCCTAGCCCCGGGTCAACGCCGCCGACGAACACCGGTTCGCCGTTCAGCGTCGTCACCAGACAGTCCGCCTGCGTGTTCTGGAGGTTCTCGTGGTCGTAGTCCGAGCGGCGGCACGTCGACCCGCTTCCGAAGCCGGCATCGACCATGTCGTTCGCGTAGCGCTCGGCGACGCTCTGTTTGACCGTCACCGGGACGTGCGTTCCCTGTGTGTCGCTTCGCTGTGCCGACCCGATGCCGGCGAAGTCACCCTGTGAGAGGACCTGCTCGCGGACGTAGGACCCGTTCTCGGTGTTGTCGTGGACGGCGTACACCCGGACGACGCCACGCTCTTCGAGCAGGCCGATGAGTTCCTCACGCCCCCTGTCCGGGGCCGTGACGCTGATGAAGCTCCGACCGCCCGGCGAACTGACTTGCTGCACGGAGCCGCCCGTCAGCGCCGATTCTCGCAGTTTGTCGTCGATGACCGACACCATGTTCTCGCGCGTCTCTCGGGTCACGCCGGGCCGGACCTCGTTCGGCTCGTACCCCTCGGATTCGAGCGCGGACTCGACCTCCGACTCGGAGACGTCGTTCGAGAACACCTCGACGGTCTCGGTCTGGTTCGAGACGCGTACGTCGATCGGGTCAACGCCCAGCCGTGACGCCAGGGACTGGGCGAGATCGGCCTCGTCCGCGGGTGCGACATCGACGCCCTCGGCAGTTGTGCCGACGATGGGGGCCTGGATGCGTGTCCCGCCGCTGAGCTGAATCCCGTACTGGAGGTTCGTCGACTGGTTGGCGGCCCCGGCTCCTTCGGTGCTGGACGTACCTGGCGGAACGCCGGGGATGAACAGCGCGACAGCGCTGAGTAGTAACAGCGCGACCAGCGCGACGACGCGCCAGTTTTCCTTGAGTGTGCTCATCGATTGACCCCCTCGTACTTGTACCAGCGAAGCAGCGTGACGTTGAGCATGTAGGTGTTCATCAGATCAGCCGCCAGTCCGACAACGAGAACAAACCCGATAGAAGCCATCAGTTCAATACCGAACAGCGTCGCCGAGATCGCCATCACTGCCATCGCCGCCATCGATGTCAGTGTCATCGTCACACCGGTCCGCATCGCGCGGTACGTCGACTCGTAGAAGCCACCGGACCGCCGGAGGACGTGGTTGTTTAACAGGATATCGGAGTCGACGCTGTAACCGATCAGCATCAGCAACGCGGCGACGGTCCCCAGAGAGAGCTTGATTCCCAGGAGATTCATCACCGCAAGCGGGATAACGAGGTCGGAAAACGCAGAGAGGACGACCGCGATACTCGGCACAATCGTCCGGAACATCGCAAAGACGAGGAGACTCATCCCGATGAAGGCGACACCGATGCCGACAACCGCTAGCCGCTGATTCTCCTGGCCGAATATCGGCGAGGTCGTCCCGCTGCCGAGGAACTCCATCTGGTCGCTCGACCGCGCGGTTTCCTCGATGGGCTCCAGGTTCGACGAGTCGAACGTGATGATATAGCGGTTCTCACCCTCGACCTGTTGGACGGAAACCACAGGCTCGTCGAACGTTGCCCTGAGCTCCGCCTGTGAAAGGGACGACTCGACGGTGAGTTCCGAACCGCCCGTGAAGTCGATGCTCGGAGACACCGGCGCACCGGTGACCAGATACCAGCCACCGAGCACCGCGAGCGCCAGACCGAGCACTACCAGCGGAACCGCCACTAGTTGGCGGTTCGAGTACTGGGTGTAATCGACTTCCGGGACCTCGAACTCGAACATGACCGAACGATGTGAGACGGGCCCGAATAAGCCTTCTCAATCACTGCCGCTGACATCCGTTGTGCCGTACATCTATGGCAGTCTATCACGTATATCCGCCCATGTCCGAGCACGCAATCAGGGTCGAACTCTCGTATCCGGCGGATCTCAGCGGCTGGGGTCGCGACAAAATCGACGGGTCGCCGTTCCGCGCGTACCTCCGGAAGACACACGACAACGCCGCGCCGGGCGACGTGTGGACAGAGTTCGTTGGCGTCGGCTGCTGTGGCGATACGCTAGACTTCCCCCTTCAGATCGAATCCGTCGAGGGCGGTACAGCGGTGACCGAAGACACCGCGTTCGTCTACACCGAGCGCGAGGCCTGCGGGGTCGCCGGCGGCTGGCAGGTCCAGAGCGCCGCCGGCCCGACCGAATAAGGAACGTGAGCGCTCAGTCCGGCAAGTACCGCACGCTGACGACACCCTCTGCCGTCCGGACCTCGACGCGGTCGACGCCGAGCCTGGCCGCCCGCGAGAGGGTGGCCTCGTCGTCGACGACGTCCGCCGCGGCCTCGCTCGTCTCGTCTTCCGGGACCGTCAGGACGTGAATCTCGCCCTCACCGGCGCGCTCGACCGTGGTTAGCTCGCCGGGAGCCTGTTCGGCCGCGATTTCGGTCGTCTGCGCCGTCGGCGCGAGGTCGACCGTCTCCACAGGAATTGTTCGCTGCTCGGCGACTTCGGTGACGGTGTAGGTGACCTCCATCGGCGGCTCCGGTTCGACTGTTCCCTCCACAACCTCGCCGGTCTCGACGCCGGGGTTGTCCGACAGTGTCAGCACTTGCGAGTCCGCGACGTTCTGAAGCGTCGCCGACGCATCGTCGGCGTTCGTGACCAGGAACGTCCCTTCAATGCCTGTCATAGGGACACGTTCGGCGCGTGCGCTCTTGCCCGTTTCGACCCGGGAGCGAGTGTGACGTATCACTTGGTAGGAGTGGGGCCGTGGGCCGGCGGCGCTACTTCAACAGCCGATGGGTCAGATATATCACCAGCGTCGCGAGCAGCGGCGGAGCCAGGCCCGCAAGCGGCGGCAGCGAGTAGAAGAAGCCGACGATGGGGCTCTGTGTCGGTTCGCGAAGCTCCGCCGGGGCGGAGGTCAACAGCGCGAGGTATATCGACCCGATGAACAGGAACGCCGAGAGTGCAAGGGCGCGGTCGTAGGCGACCGAGGATTCGGTCCGTCGGTGGCGGCGCGCGACGGAGAGCACCGGCGCCAGCAGCGGCGCGACCAGCAACAGACCGATGAACAGGAAGAAGCTCCGCGAGAAGGTGAACGTTCCGCCGCGGACGCTCCCGGTTTCGGCGAGTTGCGTAATCAGGCCGAAGGAGAACACGAGCGTAATCGCCACAGACAGCAACAGCGCGACCGGGACATATGCTTTGAACAGCAGCGAATCGCTGGCCCGGAACGCGTACGGGAACGCACCGGGGAGCCCGTTGTACGGTTCGGGCCGGTCGTCGTCGGCGTCGGCTGTGACGGACTGCTCTGCCGTCGCGTCTGTCATACCTGTGGGTTAGGCGAGCGCGTGGTTAAGCGCGGTGTTGTCCGACCAGCGGTGAGAGCGGAGCCACGTCTGCTGCCCGCCGTGCTCTCCGGGAGTTGTTTGTACCCGCCCGTCGACACCTCCAGTATGCACGTGGATATCGGAGCCGCACTGGCCAGTGCCGCCGACCCGGGCGTCGAGCGGGCGACGCTGGACGACCTGGACGAGCGGGTGGCCGCGGCTCACGACCGTATCGAGCAGGGGCGGGACGGGGGCGAGTTTGGCTACGCGTCGCTGAACCTTCCCGAGGCAACTGACGCCGAGACCATCCGCGACGCCGTCGCGCCGGTCGCCGACGCCGAATCGGTCATCACTGTCGGCATCGGTGGCTCCGCGCTGGGGGCCAAAACCATCACAGAGGCGCTGGCCGACGACCCGGGCGGTCACGTCGTTCTGGACAACGTCGACCCGGAGCACGTCCGGCGGACGCTCGACGGACTCTCGCTCGCCGACACAGCCATCAACGTCGTCTCTCGTTCGGGGACGACGGCGGAGACGCTGGCGAACTTCCTCGTCGTCCGCGAGGCCTACGAGGACCGGGGCGTCGACTGGACCGAACGCATCGTCGTGACCACGGGCGAGTCCGGCCCGCTCCGGGCGCTGGCCGACCAGCACGACCTGCCGACGCTGACGGTGCCCGAGGGCGTCCCCGGCCGCTTCAGCGCGCTCTCGGCGGTCGGGCTCGTCCCGCCAGCCATCCTCGGCATAGACATCGAGGGGCTGCTTGCCGGTGGTCGGACGGCGGCTGACGACCTCGCGCCGTCGCTGTACGATTCGCCGGCCTACGCCTACGGCGCGATGGCCTACGCACTCGAAGAGGAAGGGGCGAAAGTCAACGCATTCATGCCCTACGCCGAGCGGCTGGAGTCCTTCGGCGAGTGGTTCGCACAGCTCTGGGCCGAGAGCCTGGGCAAGGACGGGCGGGGCCAGACGCCGGCGCGGGCGCTGGGTGCGACAGACCAGCACTCCCAGCTCCAACTGTACCGCGCCGGCCACCGCGACAAAGTCGTCACGTTCGTCCGCCCCCGGGAGCGCGCCAACGTGGCGATTCCCGACCCGGACCACGAGGACCTCGCGTACCTCTCGGGGACCGACCTCGGCGACCTCATCAACGCCGAGTACGAGGCGACGGTGGCGAGCCTGCCGGCGGCTGACCGGCCGGCGCTGGAAGTAGAGATCGACCGCCTCGATGCCGAGAGCGTCGGAGAACTGCTGTACGCGATGGAGGCGGCCTGCGTCCTCGCCGGCGAGCTCGCCGACGTGGAGACGTTCACCCAGCCGGCCGTCGAGTGGGGCAAAAACGCCACGCGAGCGCTCATCCGCGGCGAGGCGACGGACGAGACGGCGGTTATCGACGAGCGCGAACGCCTGCGGATCGGCGAAACGGAGTCCCTTTAGGCCGGCACGACCGACTGCCGATAATGGACGACACTGCCGCGAACTGGGGTGTCCTCGCCGCTGGCCTCGGTCTCGTCGTACTCGTCGCCACGGAAACCGGCGTCGTTAGCTGGATGACACCGGCGACGACGGTCGGCCCGGTCACCGCCCGACAGGTCGCCGCCGCCGGGTTCGTCATCGCCGCGCTCGCCTTCTCGCTCGGCCGTCACGGCGCACTCGACCGCCGACAGGCGGGCCTGGGCGCGACAGGCGCGAGCGCCGTTGCAACGGTCGCGACGCTCGTCGCCTTCTTCGGGCCGGAGTTCCGGACCGGCGTCGAGGCGACCGTCGGAATCGCCGTGTATCTCACAGTGCTGGCCGGGGGCGTGACAGTTGCGCTGGGCTGGGCGCTGTCGACCGACGTCTCGAACGACCGGCTGTACACGGTCGCCAGAGCGCTCTCGGTCGCGACGGGAATCGGGCTGGCCGGCTTCCTCGTGGGCACGCTGTTCGCCCAATTCGTCGTTCTCGGGGCCGCGGCCGCAGGGCTTGTCAGCGCCGCAGCGCTCAACGGCGGGACCGTCACCGGACCGACGTACATCACGCTCACTATCGGTATCGGCGTCGGCTTCATCGGTTTCGGGGCGGCCGTCGCCAGTCGGTTAGACCGGACCTGGGCCGACCTCGACCTGCGTCGGCCCGGACTCCGCGACGTTGGCTATGGCGTCGGCGGCGTCGTCGTCCTCATGGTCGCGCTGTTTGGCTTCAGTTACCTCATCCAGGCACTCGGCCTCGAGGCGGCCCGGAGCAGCGTCGAGGAACTGGCCCGCGAGGACCCGTCGTTCCTGCTCGTGATGGTCCCGCTCGCGTTTCTGACCATCGCGCCGAGCGAGGAGTTCATCTACCGAAACCTCATCCAGAAGTACCTGTACGACGATTTCGGTGACCTCCAGGCGATTATACTCACCAGCGCCGTCTTCGGCGTCGTTCACTTCGGACAGTACAGCACCGGCACGCCGACACAGACCGTTCTCTCGCTGCTCCTGGTGTTCGTCCTGTCGACGCTGCTGGGCCTGAGCTATCTCAAGACCGAGAACCTGCTCGTCCCGATCTTCATCCACGGGGCGTTCAACGCTATCCAGTTCCTCACATTGTACATTGAAATTACAGGAAACCCGGTGATCTGAGCCGTCTGACCGCTGTCTGACGGGTGTTTATGCGAACTACCGTTGTAGGCGATGGCATGGCTCGGCGGTTCACCATCGTCTGTGATGACGACCAAGCGCGGATCATCGAAACGCTCGCGCGGCGCTACGGCATCACAGAGGAAGAAGTGCTTTCGCAGCTAGTCGAGCTCGGGCTCGAAGCCCGGGACGAACAGACCGTCTAAGCCGGGTTTTTCCGCGAGAGCGAACTGCCACAGATGGGACAGCGGTCGCGGTTCTCGTCGAACTCGCGGCCGCAGCCGGCACACTGGAACAGCCAGTCCCGCTGTTCGGTGATACCGTCGCGGGCGATTACCTCGACGCTCACGTCGAGTTTCTCCGCGACGTTCTGCATCGCGTAGTCGTCTGTGACGAGTCGACTGTCGAGTTCGAACGCGGCCGCGATCAGCCGGATGTCGGTTTCCGAGAGTTCCGCGAGATCACCGGTTTCGCTGGCAGCGCGTTCGATGCGCTCGACGGTGTTGTCCTCGGGAATGTGGAGGTGCATGCCCGAGCCTTCGAGGGCGTCGAAGCGATAGGCGGCCTCGTCTTCCAGTTCCTCTCTGACGAGCGGAATCGTTGCTATCTGCTCGTCGGTGTGATACTCGTTGATAAATGCCGAGGAGTCAAGAACGTACATCTAGCGTTTGACGATCATGTGGTCTTTCACCGCCTTGACCCGTCCGACCGGAACAAGCAGGCGGCCCTGGTCACTGTACTCGAAGTCCGTGTTGCGGAGCGAGTCCGCGGGGTCGATAACGAGGTTGTGCAGCGCGCCCGAGGAGAAGTCCATCGTGATGTTGTAGAGACTGCCGATCTCCGCGCCATCAGTCCCCATCACGTCTTTCCCCGACAGGTTTTCTGCGAGTATTGCAGCCATACCCCCTTGTTCCGAACGAGGTTACATAAACGCCACGGGGACGTCTGACGGGTGAGCGGTGGTTCCGAGCGATGACGGGGACGGATGGATACCACCCCGCCAGTGGCCGATGATGGCGTCCGTGGCCCCTCCGACGCGCCCGGAACGTCCATAACGAGCCACAACCCTATGCGAAAGGCGGCCCACGGATACGTATGGACAGGAACAGGCGTCGGTTTCTCGGGGGCCTCACGGCCGCCGTCGTCGGAGCCGTCGCTGGATGCAGTGGCGACGGCGACGGAACACCGTCACCGACAGCCACCGCCACAGAAGCGCCGGCTCGAACCGAAACGGCAACTGAGACAGCGACGCCAACGGCGACGGCCACCCCGACCGAGACGCCGACGACCACGCCCACTGAAACGCCGACGCCGACCGGAACGCCGGTCGACGCTGATCAGGAAATCGCCGTCGCGCCGGGTAGCTTCAGATTCGACCCGGAGACCTTCGAGATCCCGGCTGGAAGCACCGTGCTGTGGGTCTGGGAAGCCGGCGGCCACAACGTCAAGCCGGCCGCGACGCCGGCCGACAGCGACTGGTCGGGGACGCCCGGAGACGATGGGACGACGTACAGTTCGGGGTACGAGTACGCCTACACGTTCACGGTTCCCGGCGAGTACGAGTACCACTGTGTTCCCCACCAGAGCATCGGCATGACTGGGTCGTTCACTGTGACCGAGTGACGCCCGCTTAGCCCCACGCTCGGTCGCGCGCGACTGATGACGACGAACTTAACTGCCACCGACGACTCGGTTCTGACAACTTCTGGAGCCATTTATGTCTGACACGGACCCCACCACAGCCACCGACGACACCCTGCGGACGCCCATCGTCGCCGTTCTGGGCCACGTCGACCACGGGAAGACGAGCCTGCTCGACAAGATCCGCGGTTCGGCCGTCACCGCCGGCGAATCGGGCGCGATTACCCAGCACATCGGCGCGACAGCCGTCCCGCTGGACGTGATTTCCGAAATCGCCGGTGACCTGGTCGACCCGACGGACTTCGACCTGCCGGGTCTCCTGTTCATCGACACACCGGGACACCACTCCTTCTCGACGCTTCGCTCCCGGGGTGGCGCGCTCGCCGACATCGCCATCCTCGTCGTCGACGTCAACGACGGTTTTCAGCCACAAACGCTGGAGGCCATCGACATCCTCAAGCGAACGCAGACGCCGTTTATCGTCGCCGCGAACAAGATCGACACGGTTCCGGGCTGGAACCCCAACGAGGGGCAGCCGGTCCAGCAGACGATGGACGCCCAGTCCGACCGCGTCCAGTCCGACCTCAACGAGAAGCTGTACGAGATTATCGGCGAACTCTCCGATAACGGCTTCTCGGCGGACATGTACTGGCGCGTCCAGAACTTCCAGGCCAACATCGGCGTCGTGCCGGTCTCAGCCGAAACCAGCGAGGGCATCCCCGACCTGCTGACGGTGATGATGGGGCTGTCCCAGCGATACATGAAAGAGGAGATGGAGATCGACACCACCGGTCCTGGTGTCGGGACAGTTCTCGAAGTGAAGGACACCCAGGGCTTTGGAACGACGCTAGATGCCATCATCTACGACGGGACCATCCGCAACGACGACACCATCGTCGTCGGCGGCCTGCAGGGGTCAATCGTCACTGACGTGCGCGCACTGCTCCGTCCGCGCCCGCTCGAAGAGATTCGGACCGAACAGGAGTTCGAACAGGTCGAGCAGGTCGCCGCCGCCGACGGCGTCAAAATCGCCGCGCCGGACCTCGGTGACGCGATGGCCGGCGCGCCGATTCGCGTCGTCCGCGACCGCGACCGTAGCGAGGTCATCGCCGAGGTCGAGGAGGAACTCGCCGAAATCGAGGTCACGACACAGGAGGAGGGCGTCGTCATCAAGGCCGACACGCTGGGCTCGCTCGAGGCCCTTTCCAGCACGCTCGAAGAGGAGGAGATTCCGGTCATGCGCGCCGAGGTCGGCGCGGTGGCACCGCGGGACGTGCGGGTCGCCGAGACGGCCGGCGAGCCGACCAACCAGGCGATTCTGGCGTTCAGCGTCGAGGTGCTCGACGACGCTCGGGACCTCGCCGAACAGGAGGACGTGGAGCTGTTCGAGGACGACGTCATCTACCAGCTCGTCGAGTCCTACGACGACCACGTCACCGCCATCGAGGAGGCCCAGCAGGAGCAGATTCTGGAGAACATCACCCGGCCCGCGAAGTTCCGGATTCTGCAGGACCACACGTTCCGCCAGTCCGACCCCGCCGTCGTGGGCGTCGAAATCCTCTCCGGTGAACTCCGCCGGAACGTCAACGTCGTCAAATGGGAAAATGGCGAGGCAAAGCGCGTCGGGACCCTCAAAACGATCCAGGACGAGGGCGAGGACGTCGACTCGGCCCGCGCCGGCGAGCGCATGGCCGTCTCGATCCAGGGGCCGACCGTCGGCCGCCAGATCGAGGAAGGCGACGACCTCTGGGTCGAAATTCCCGAAAAACACGCGAAGATTCTGGAACAGGAACTCAAGGAAGACATCTCCGTCGACGAGCGCGAGGCGCTGTCGATGTATCTGGAGAAACACCGGAACCGGGACCCCTTCTGGGGGAAGTAAATCAGGTTTTACGTAATCTGTACGTAAGACTCTTTGTTGTCCCACCAGTAACATCTCTATATGGACGACGATGAAACCAACTTCACCGTCCGAATGGAGAAATCCAAGAGAGATGAGTGGAAAGAGGCTGTAAACTCCTCAGAACAATTTGGCTCTCTATCTCAACTCGTTCGCTATTCCGTTGATCAGCAGATCGGACGAATGGGCGAGGAAGGAATGAGCAAGGAAGAGAAAGAGATTATGGACAAGATGGAGGCGGAGAACAGTCGTCTTCGTACTTTGATGGAGGATATGCAGGAGACTATGGAAGAAATTCAGGAGAGCCATCTATCTACGACTGAAGCTGAAGCGTTGGCTCACAACCAGACGCAGACTCTAATTCAAGAATTCAATCACGGTGGTTCTGATGAGTGAGGACGAGAAATCCCGTGGTAGCAATGAAGAACGGAAGAAAGAGATTCAAGACATAGAACTTCGAGAGTACCATTCAGATCTCTCCACCAACAAGAAAGGAAAGAAGACGCCTGTAACGTACCGAGAGACGTTCATCAAGCTGGAAGAGTGGATGGACGAAGAAGACGTAGACTCGTGGCGGGATTTGAAACCTGCCCACCTCTCCTTTTTCAACGAACATCTACAGGAAGACCGTGGGTTGTGGGGTCGGACGATAGACCAGCACATGAACCGACTGAGTACCTTCTTCGGGGACAAAGATCGGGAAGATTTGGTAGAGAAAATCAGAGGGTTCGAGAAGACCGATCAGAATCTCTATCAAAAAGAAACCGGGCAAGAAGTCCTGTTCGTAGATATTCACGACTACGCCGAAATTCTGGATGCCTGCGAGACGACCCGAGAAGAGCTTGTAATCCGTACCCTCTGGGAGACAGGAATGAGGAGGTCTGAGCTTGCTGAAACTACAATTCAGAAGATCGACCGAGACAAGCAAGTGTTCAACGTGGACAACAAGAAGAACGACAAAACTCGACCGATTCCATATTCTGCCGAATTGAAGCCTGTACTCCGTGAATGGCTCGATTACGGAGGGCGAAGTCAGTACTCCAAAGCTGAAGATAGTGAATATCTAATCATCACTCAACACTCGGAGCAAGTGCAGCCTGCGTATATCAACAAGATCGTTCGGCGGGTTGCGGATCGAACTGACGTTTCATATTCCTATGCAGAAGACGCCAAAGGGCGCAAACAATGGTTCCCGACAGCTCACCACTTTCGTCATTCCTACGCTACCTATCGAGTTGCCAACGGAATGGACTTGAAAACGCTATCCAAGCTCATGGGACATAAGGGAGGGGTTGAACAGACCGCCAAATACGTCGGGATACTGGAAGACGGGCTTCGAGAAGACAACGAAAAGTATCGACCCAAAACTCGTTCAGCTGCCCAAGACCTCGCAGAAAATCTCTAAAAACAATATTACCGAAAGTAATTTAGTGCAGGGAGTTTATTATATAAATACACTAACAATATAGTGGTGATATCATGAGCGCACAACAACATCGAGGAGAAAAAGATCTGTATTGGATCTGTGAAAATGATCACGAATGGACTCTCGTAGAGGAAAATCAAGAGTGCCCATTCTGCGCTAAGACCTCTAACTAATCTTTCTCGAATATTATTTTCTGAGCAGTTCTCACCAGAGAGTGTAAGAGAAGGGGTGTACTCAGAAACCCAATCAGTCCAGAGAAGCCTTCTAACCGCAGAATCCATTTCAGTACATCACCAGCACCACCACCGCAACCGCTAACTACACTATATACTAACTATACTAACTAACACTTTACTTACTACATACTACTACTGTATAATTCTAACTAACAGTACAACCGTGGCAACATATATAGGGCAGGAAATATATTGTATTTGATATGATAGTGAACGAAACGCTCTATCAGAATACAGAATCGAGTAGAAAACAGCCAACGATGCCATTTTGGACGTATCAGTGGCTGAAGAAAGGTGAGGACGAGTCAATGACCAAGGGTGTCAAAGCGTATGAGGCTCTTCTCTTCGCCAACGGTGAGTATGAGGACTCTGCGAGTGATTTTGAGGAATTTGTTGACGACCGATTGACCTCCCTTGCTTCTCACTCTCTACTCACAGCCGTTGAGAAAATAAAATTCGAGAAAGCTGCTGGCAACGTAGAAGAATTCGCTACAGATTATGCTGATATCGACTCAGATGAGCGTGCAGATCATGTCAACATCCATCTGCCGACAACTCTGACTGAACAACTAACACTACAGCGTGGGTTAGGCGATCACATTGCTGATGCTGTATATACTCTCGTAGAATCGGCATACAGTGACCGAATGGATAGAATCCAGTGTAAGAAAGAACTGGTAGAATTCCTCGAAGATGAGCGACGGACTCTATCTCATGATGTTGCTCGGGCTATTGTAGAAGGCGATTCAGATGAATACAGAGTAGACGAAGCTCACCGGGAACTGAATCTTGTTCGATCTGATGATTGGTACGAGTCTGATTCGGTCTCGATATCCATCCTCGAAGACCGTGGCGAAGATATCACGGAGGGTGTAGCGAACCGAAGCCAAGCTCTCGAAACTGCTCTCCAAAACTCAGATAGAGATTGGGATAGAGAGGAGGCGATTAGGAAGGCGAAAGATGTGTTCCATGTCCACGAGTCAACTGCTCAGGAGTACGTTGATGCAATCGAGATATCCTCGATGACGGACGACGTTGTTGAAGTAGATACGACGAGGATAGTCAGTCAGATCGCAGACGAGGATTGGCAGAGCCACGAGCCGTCTGATAATATGTACGAATACGTCGGACTGAAGGAGGAAGATATGGTTGTGGGCGAATTTACCACGGAAGAGGCATACGAGTTGGTGGATGAACTATCTGAGAAAACAATGTGTCCAGAGGCATACAACGATACAAGGCAACACGCTCAAGACTCGCTCCACTCAGTTGTTGTTGCTCTCCGCAAGATGCTCAAAAATGGCTACGATGAAAATAAGAATGAACACAAGGGTCTGAAGGGCATCGGTGCAGTCGAATTCTGAATCGCTAAAAAAATAAAATTCGAGTTAGATACTTTATTGCTGTACTATTCCGCTATTATCGTCCACAAGGGCGCTTGAGGGCAAGAGTCTCGGATGTTAGTTAGAATACGGCGCTCACATTTTGACGTTAGTTAGGGGTTCGAGACGAAGGAGATCTGATGTTGTCACGGCTGGTGTGGAGGACTGTCACTGTCATTTGCTCTCCGACACCTTCCCTATGGAAGCCAAAAATAACTGCACCACCAACGACAACAGACTAATATTCAATCTCCGCTGAAATCAAACACAATCACTTCTTCTGGATCTGACCGCTGAACCGAATCCTCAGGCTGAGGAAATAAGGCGATATCAGGAACGTATAGAGTGCTGTTAGCCATTTCTTTCTTCTTAGCGAAGCCAACATCAACCAAATCATTCAGACACCTACGAACGGTCCTCTTCTTAACTGGATTCTTCCCGTTCTGATTCTCCATGAATTCATATAGCTCTGCTACGCTGAATCCACAGTGATTTCTTCTATAATATTTTGATACTGATAACTGTACAATCAATAACCGCTTCCGAGTTTTACTCATACATAACTGTAGAACCTACTCTCCTAATACTATTTACATCACAAAGTGATGTGAACATTATTAGGATGGTCTATCTACTATTTATGTATGAACCTGATAGATTATTTAGAGGAAAGTGCAGAGTACGACGAACAGAAAGATCTCTACGAAGAATTCGCACGTAGAGCCTTGGACCGTGATGATTTAAAGGAGTACTATGCTTCAGCATCAGAGGACGATATATTGTCCTCAATGACGGTATACGACTTTTCTGTACAGAGCCACGCTGAGGATACTGATTCTGACGACGATGGAGGTGAGGACCTATGAGCGCAACTAATCAAAATCATACGTTAGACGACTTCCTAACGGGTTCAGTGTGCGCTTCCTGTGGCGTTGATGACTCTCCAGAAGTGAGTGTTCCTGAAGATTCTCCCGTTGGTAGGTGTATGGATCTCGGTTCTGACTCCAAGGTTTGTAGCGAGTGTTTCAGTAAGAAATCAGGCGTCTACAGGGCGGGTGGTCACGATGCCTGAATCTGGTTTCTTCGAGCGAGTCATCGACGACGTGGATGAACGACGAGAACAACTGATTGAGGCTCATGAAGAACTCTCTGGTGAGGAGATCGTGAGAGTACAGAATATGGACACGGGCGAGTACGACTATACTCCGGTCTGGGTAGCTTCTCCGTCGATTATTGAATCAGCAATATCTGAAGAGTGTAATCAGGCATCGATCATCGATGAAGTTCAGTACCTATCTGAAGCAATCTGACTCTCGCACACGTTGCTCGACTACTTCTTTTGAGCTATATGCGGGCACGTATTGATGCCCAGAACAGGCTAACCAATGTTCTGTGAGTATTCCATCGTCCTCAGAAAGGAAGTCGCTTAGAAACTGCCTCAGTCAATTCAGGTAGTAGATCTTCCCGTGCTTCTCATGACTCATCAAGTCCGATTCAACTGCTGACTTGAACACTCGTCTAACCGTACTCTCGTGTACGTCTTGCTCGATCCTCTCTTGCATTTGCTGAACTGTCCACGCTCGTTGGTCATAACGCATCAATTCGATCCAAACCAAATCTCGTTTGCTTGACACCATATATTTGTCTATGAAGATAATATAGTAAAGATATTTCGGCGTTTGTAATCTTATTTGCTAAGTCTGTGGCCAAATGTGGTCAAAACGCCCTAACACTAATAAGGCATAAGTGACAATATGTTTAGATATGAGTATAGATCTAACTCAGGAGAAAGAGTGGACGTATAGAGAAGCAGAATGTGCCCGGTATTCTGTCTATATAGACGGTCTCGACTTCGAATTAGAGGTAGAGGTCGAAGGAGCAATGGTAAAATGCACCAGTGTTCCAAAACCAATCTCGTATAGAGCAGAGGATGCGATTGACTGGGACAACGACCGAGAGGTTTGGTGGGTAGGATCAAAACCAGTCACAAGAGGTGTAGATAAATTCGCTACGGTGGTGAGAATAGATGATAAGGTAGACGCTGATACGGACAAGATCTCGCAGAAATACGTCGTTTCTACGCTGGATAATGAGGGCGGATTTGATGACGAGATTGAAATGGTCCTCTGGAGCGTCGAAATCGACGCAGAAGAAGGTGATAGAGTGTATGTCTCTGATGTAAAGCTGTCTTCGTTCAAGCAAGAGAAGTATCTCTCAGTGCCTGATTACGCTGATATCTGTATTCTTGAAGATTCAGTGACTGCGGACACGATCTCTGGGTACTGTAGAGACGCAGAGAAGGCGGTTGAAGATGATTTTGATCGTGATGCGACCGATACTTCGGATGACGATGAACAAGAGGGCTTAGACGCCTTCACACCAGAGCAGATGAGTTAGGTAGTAAGTTTATTTTCACAGTACTCGCCGCAATATATTTACCATTCCTTTCAAGATATTTATGTGCTATGGTAGACAAATACTTAGAAAAAGGCGTATCGGCACTTTCAGCTACTTTTGCAGGGACGTATGGCTTTGACCTCGTTCTCCCGAATACAGAACTAATCGGCAGCTTAGGTACTGCTCCCTCTGCGATTCTGGGAGTCATCTTGGTCCTCGTTTCTGCGAGTACGCTGTACAAAGCGGTAATCGATCCAGTTCTCAACTAACAGTGATACTTCATGTTAGGAAATAATTCAACGATCAAGATTGGCACAGTGCTGGCGTTAGTAGCCATTGTTGGGCTATCTGCTCCAGTCTCTGCTGTCTCAATGAGCTTCCTTAGTCTCGACTCTGGAACGGAGTTCCAGAATAATGTGGATACCACGAGTGGCACAGTTAGCTATACAACGGACGGGGTAGAATTAGTAGAAAGCTCGGGCGGATCTTCAGCTTACACGACCCAAACGGTGAATCTAACCTCGGATAATGGGTATGATTATCAAGTCAACTACGACTTCACTCAAGTGGATGCTCCAGCCACGATATGGGTGTATGACGCCTCTGACGGGACATTAATTACGGATAAGGAAGTCACGTCGAGCGGGTCAGGAACTGTATCATGGACAGGCGCAATGGACGTGTATGTTGAAGTTGAAGTTCCGAATGATGGCGATGGAACAAGCGGAGAGACAACCACACTCGATTCGCTCGAACTTGTCGCTCCGAATAGTTCCCCTCAAGCTGATTTCGAGGATGTAGACAATACCAAGACAGTATCTGCGGGAGAAGAATTCACTGTCGATGCTTCGCCTTCCAACGACCCTGACGGAGATTCCTTGACCTACGACTGGGATACTGATGGCGACGGCAACTACGACGACGCCAGTGGAAGTACGGTCACAGACTCTCGATCATCCACGGGCGAGTACGATTACTCGGTGAAGGTTTCGGATGGATATGGTGGAACTGACACCGGCACAGTGAGTGTCACAGTCGAAGAGGCGACTGGATCGCTTGAAGTCAGTGGAGTTACTGATTCTTCAGGCAATTCGATTAGCAGCTTCGACGTTACAGTAGCTGATTCCAGTGGTAGTCAGGTAGACTCTGGTACGGACGTTTCTGCTCCGTACAGTGTCTCTGGCTTAACCGCAGGCAGTACGTATGATGTGACGATATCGGCTTCTGGCTACGCTGACACCACGAAGTCCATCACTATCTCCGAGAATTCGACCACGAGCAAGTCGTTCTCCATGTCCACTCTGGGCGGGGTTGACGTAACGGTCGAAGACCCTGATGGGAATGCTCTCGACTCGGCTACTGTTGAGCTGGTCGATGCTGACGGGAATGCAGTCGATTCGGTTATGACTGATAGCTCCGGCAATGTGTCGTTCAGTGATCTCGCCGCAGGCGACTACACGCTGAATGTCAAACACACAGATTACCAGCCTAAGAATAGTGTCTCTGTCAGCGTTGCGAACGGAGAGACAACGACTGAGACGGTTCAGATGGATGATTACCGAACGCTCGAATTCACTGTAGAAGACTCCAACGGCGAGGCGATCAGTGGTGCTACAGTTGAAGTCAAGCAGGATGGTAGCGTTGTAAGCGATGCCACGACTGGTGATGACGGTACTGTGAACGTCGGGCAGATCGCTGATGGTACATACACCATTGCAGTCAATGGGACCGATTACAAGTCTGCCGAGAAGTCAGTAGACCTCACAGCAGACGCCCAGATTTCTGCTGATCTGGTCTCGTCTGATTCCAGCGAATCGTCGTCCATGACGGTTGAACAAGACAGTACTGGAGGTGGTGGAGCTGGTAGCGTTTCATCCAGTAACATCCTCATTATTATCGGCGCATTCGCCAGTATCTTCGTCGTGATAGGTTCCTTCCTTGCGATTAAGGATTGAATCTATTCCCTTTTCCCTCATTATTCGAAACTATTTTTCTTAGTCGTTACTGTCGAAATATATTTACCTATTGTTTGTCATTTTTATGATGTATGATTCCCGGAGGTCCAGAACTTATGGTAATTCTCGGTATCGCAGTTCTCCTCTTCGGTGCGAATAAAATACCGAAATTAGCCCGCTCAGTGGGTCAAGCACAAGGAGAAATCAAAAAAGGACGCAAGGAAGCCGAAAAAGAACTTGAGCAAATCGAAGGTGAATAAAATATGTCACAAACACAAGACACGGACAGGAAAGCCGCACAGGCACACAAAAACAAGGATAACCGATTCAGTATGAGTCGTCGACAGATGATGAAGGCTACTGCTACAACGACTGGATTAGCCATTGGTGGCGGTCCGATGATCCACCCAGATTCTCCATTCTCTGCTGTAGATGATGCGGAAGCACTCGGAGTCGTCGGTGGTATCGCTCTCGCTGTCGCTGCTGGTGCGACTGCAACTGCAATCTCTGAAAAACTCGGTTGGACGGATATCGATGATGGCAGTGAAGATGCTACTACAGATCAAGTTCATCGAAATGTCTACCAGAATTTCATTGGATACCAGTCGATGAAGGAGGAACACGACCGTCTTCTCGATCTGGCGATTGAATCTGCGGGAGAGCGGATCTGGGGAGACGCAGTACTTCAGATGGCGGAAGAACTGAACAACAAGCCAGAGAAGTCAGAGTCTCAGATCAAGGCAGACGCACGCCAGTTCATTCTTGACGAGTATGCTAAACTGGAGCAGGAAGCTATCTCAGCGATGAATGAGCAGTTCAGAGGTCTCGTGAATGCATTCCAGATTCTCGCACAGTACAACGAACGAGATCAGCTCAGCAACATCATCAACATGAAGATCGGATGGGCGGATTTCGAACCCAAATCTGCCGCTGTGTCCTTCGACAGTCCAAAATGGGAATTGATCGAAGACGGCGGAACAACAGTCGATTACACACCGACTCTAAATCCACTTCCTGACGGAGGTGCAGTCACTCAAGATGATCTCGTGGCGGATGACTACACGATGATTAATGGCGAATCCGTCGAGAGAATCCGTGGCTGGGCTAACGCAATCGATTTTTATGCGAATACGGCGACAACCTCAGATAATTCAGGTGAGGGTCTTTCTTGGGAAGGTCCGCAGGGTAATACAACCATCAACTACGACGGTCACGGCGTCTATACCATCGATAACGTCATCATCAGAGCCCCATCAGACAGTTCGACTGATATCAACGTTCTACCTATTGAACATCATATAAGTCAGTTGAACGAGTTGGAAAACGAAGCGAACTCGATGACTGCGACGGTTGGGGATTTCGTTGACGGGCTCACAACGCAGTATACTCGTGGCAACATTCCTGTACAGGAGATCGTCCCGTCAGCTACTCTCTGGGACGAGTACGACTACAAAGAAGGGTCTGCTCCGTTCAATGCTATGGCTATGTCTCAGCTTGACGTAAAGACCGATCTCACGGCTCCTATGAAGATCCGTGAGTATTCATCTACGTCCTATGATCCCCAAGCTGATGGGAATGATCCCGACAGTGACGGAAAGGTGTTCGAGGGCTACATCGGAAACGTCGATAAGGAACTCCAGAAAGGCGAATACTACGACCCCAACAGCTTCTCCGATACAGTGAAATTAGCGACTAACACGGGCATATACAACGTTGAAGGGAAGTTCCGTGTCGAGTCGATTACGCTGTACCAAGATGGTGAGAAACAGCAGGTAGAGACAGCAACTCCTGATTCTGACTATAAATTCAATCCATCTCAAGCAGATCAGTGGGAAGAAGAGTATAACAACACCGAGAATGCCCGAAAAGATGCTACTCAGAATCCGGAAGTCAACGTCAATATTGGTGGTGGTAGCGGTATTGGCGAACTCTCTGGATTGCTATCTGGTATAAACAAGGTAGTCGTCGGCGCAGTTGCCTTGATAATTGGAATATTAGGGGTTCTCTCTCAAATTGCGGGGGAAAATAGTGGTGGTCAATAATGCTCCCAATCCTCCTCAAATTGGTTCCCGGTCTTTCTGGAGCCATCCTTAATATTCTCAAGATCGCTCTCTTCGTCGGGCTCATCGTGGTTGGGTTACTATTGCTGCCCTCTGGTGCAGTCCCGGTCTAAGAGTCAATTTCTCTTTGTTTCTCTCGTACTCGTCGCAACATATTTACCCGAGTTTTGACATTTACTAATGTATAATATATGAAATATATGAGCAGTATAGCTGTATTATTGGTTGCTCTTCTTCTGGGATCTGCGGTTCTCCCTGCTACTGTAGTTGCACAGGAGGATGATACACAGTCTAATCCGATTCCAGAAGAGATCCGATCAATAATCCAGTCTGACATGAGTACAGTCACGCAAGAGCAATTACAGACCGTTCAAGAGTGGTATTCAGCCAACTCCGATTCATTACCCAAACCAGCAAAAGAACGTGTTTCAAACTGGATTACAGAAGCTCAGAGGAATACTTCCCAGTCGTCTAACGAGTCTGATTCTGAGTCTTCACAATACACTGGTCCAAAGTGGGATTCGACAGCACAGACCACATATGGATTTCCAGAACGGTGGGATGGGAATGTTCGAGTATACCACGTAGAATTTGACGTAGAAGAAGGCGTTGCGAGGGTCTACGTCGAGACAGATGAACCGACAACAGTAGTCGTAGCTGATGGGACTCAGACGCAATCTGGCGCTCAGCTGAAGACGATTTCTCAGGTAGATGGGCGAAAGATACTGTCCGTCCAAATGCGGAATCCATCGAGGAAACACATCTCTGTGACGGCAGACCGTGGTACGTGGCTTGCGTTTGGCGAGGACAATTTCAACTTCCTCCCTGCTGCCGAGTATAGGATCATCGTCCTCTTACTCGGGATCCTCGTTTCGATGGGGACGATTCTCGCCCTTGAACAGTTCGCTAATCGACACGATCAGGAACCAATTCGAGAGGTTTGAGGTGATATACTATGTCAATTATACAACGAAAACAGAAAGAACAGAACGACCCAGACGGTGAATCGACACGAAAACGACTCTCATACGGTCGGATCAAGACTGATCTGAAGAGAGGGTATCGAAGAGCGAAGCAGATCATTAAGAGCTACTTCCTGCTCATCTTCATCCTATTCACGGGAGTTTTCGGGATCCTCGAAGCCGTAGGATTGAATTCGGGTGTTCCTGAGCATATGGTCCCGTACTCTGTATATTGGAGCTATGGTGTGTATGGAGGTCTTGTACCCGCAGAAATCCTACGACAGTACGTTAGCGACGATACCAGAGAACGTCTGTACGCCTACAATGCCAAAGCATCCAAACTGGCGAAGTGGGCTATTCCTTCCCAGTTGCTACACAAGATCGACTTCAGAGACCCTGATGGGGAGCCGATGGATTGGGACGATGTAGATCAAATCCATACTGCTGAACACGGGCTTGCCTACCTCGTCACCGACTTCGATAAGGACTCTATGGAGGCTGAAGTGACGTGGCTCGCCGGGAAGAATCAGATCGACCTTCGAGCGGAGAAGGAGCAACTGAATGAAGCGGTCACAGTCACATGGAAGATGGCTGAATCTGCTATCCAAGTCCTCTCTCAACGAGAGAATATCTCCCGTGAAGCGGCTCTCAAAGAGATTCAAACCAATATTGAAAATCGAGAGAACATCAATCTGGAGAGTGACACACGGCAGACTGATATTGAGAGTGTCCTGAAGGATAACGACGTACTACAGGACGATATAATCCAAGATATTCAGGAAGAAATCGGAGGTGGTGATGATGAGTAGTGACGATCTCTCTGCGGCTTATCTGAGCGAGCATATAGGGAATGAAGGCGAAGTTCCGCAGTGGGTGACGTATGTATCGTCCGATAGATTACAGTATCTTCTACGGATGGAACAGGCGCTTCCTGTACCAGAAGAGAGTGAGACATTCAATCAACTTCTAAAGAACGTCAAGTCTGAAGCCATCAATAGCGCCATAGAGGAAGACGATCTCACGAAGGTCTCTGCGATTAAGGGCGTCTCGGACAACTCTGTGGATGCAACAGGGTATGGAATGCTTCTGGAGAGGCTGGAACCAGCTGCTCAAACGCTGATACTCAAAGGTCCGAAGGGGTCAGGCAAGTCCACAAAAATGTCCGATCTGGCGTGGAAAGCGATGGACGAGGGAATCGTAGAGAAGTGTATGACCAATCTCGCCTTAGAAGGCTTCAAGGACGGAAAATTTGAGGAAGCTGACTACGACGTTCGCTATTCAGAACTGATCTCTGACTTCCTCGAATTCGCTAAAGAACCCGGTGAGAAGGTCATGTTGCTGGACGAGCTGTCCACGGTGGCGAATATGCTCACATCCTCGAATGATGCTCAGGATATTTTCGTCCGAGTCATCAACGCTCTGCGGAAATCTGAAGGTGGTTCTTGTAGGATTATAGCGATTGGACACCAGAATCCGACCGATATCCTTCCTGCACTCAGAAACAACGCTGACGGCGTTATTGAAGCCCCGAACAAAGCAGGAGAAGGGATTGATCGAGCGAACTACTACAAGTCATACGATGAGTACCAGAGTGGAGATCCTGAATTTCGTGTTCGAGGGATGCAGGACGTATCTGATCACTCTCTCTGGGGATTCGATGACAAGACGTTCGCTACCCTTGAACTGAACCTTGACGACCCAGAGAATCAGATCAAACGGGGACAGCTGATCGACGATTGGGAGAAGTATCAGGAAGGTGGCAGAAAGCCAGCTGACACCAGAATATTCTGTGCCCACGGTGGAGAGGGCGCACAAGAGGGCTGTGGAGCCTCCAGTCAGCAGTACACTGAACTCCTTCAAGATGACGTAGACTACTGCCCATACCACCAAGACGACGATGACGGTTCGAGTATCAAAGAGTCCATAGAAGCCGAGCGAGAGCGGGCTGAGGAGTATTTAGACGAAAAAGAAGACGAAGAGAGTAGTGGAAAACAGAATGAATTCATGGGCGATTCAGAGGAGAATGTAGATCCAAATGCTGGTCATACTGACGACTACAAGTTCTGAATCTAAACTTGTTCACATAAACATCATAACATATATAGGAAGTTAAATACATTTTCTTACCATAATGTCTATGAATACAAAAGATCCGTACAGTATGACGGAGCAGCAGTTGAAACAGTATCTAAGTAAAAACTTCTCAACAGGTCAGAGAATCACGGGAGACGATAGAGACTTTGTTTTCAATCTCAGAGATCAGGCACAGCCAATATTCCGAGCAACGGTGGGATATGACGTAGCCTCAAATCCTCGTGGGACTGATCCTTACGTCGAATTATACGAGCTACCGAATGGAGACTATCTCGGTCTCGAATCTGATCCAAACCATTTCTGGTTCGAGGTAACAGATCGACCCAGACGGTTCGTACAAGACGTGTTTGATGGATTCTATGACGGTGCTAATTCAAACGGCGAATTAGACCGATTTGAGTACAATATCAAACGAAATGGAATCGGTTTCTCTCCTGAATACTGATTAGTGATACTCATGTTCTTCGATGAATTGATATCTGAGAACCAGAATTCGCTGGATAAGAACGATACGAAGACTGATTTTGTTATCTCGAAGGCGGATAAGTTGCTGGTTGACTCGGATGAACTAACGGTAGCGGTGAAGCACCATCAAGGACGTAATATCGTAGCGGTAGATCGACGTTCAGAGGTCGGTTTTACTGTCGTACTCAACGATACCGATCTCAAACGATTCAAGCAGAAAGTCCTCTAATTTTCAGAAAAACATCAAAAATAATTTAGGTATATATACGAATGTGTAGTATATGGTAGAATTAGATTTTCCTGCGAGAAAAGCAGTGAGAGAAGCACAGACCAATCAAATAGGAAATTATGATCACAGGCTAAGTGTAGATCAACGAATTACTCTATTGCTTGGAACGTTCCAAACTATCTCAATTGGAGACCCGTTTCCAAGAGATATCTATGACGAACAGAGGAAAAAAGACATTCATCATAGGTTGTCTGAGAAAGGGCTGATGAATTGGTCTCCTTCAAGGGATAGGGCTGAGGTTACTGTTCAAGGAAAGAAGGTAGCGTTAGAGATCTTAAAAGAAATAGACGAGGAAAAATATGAGCAGGCTCAGAGTGAGATATTGGCTGGTAGCATCTGAATTCCACTAAACGCCAAAACTTGTATAGGGAATCATGCTCAATTATTTTATATGTCCGAGAAAGAATTCGGAGACTATGATCACAGAATAGGCTGGAAACAACGAAAGCTCCTCTTTTTGATCCATGAGCTACCTGAGAGAGTAGAGGGCAAGAAATGGATGGAATCAGAGGCAAATAAGTACGGAATGGGGGTTATGCGGGCGATGAAGAGTAGAGATCCACTCTGGGGGTTATATGATAGAGGGCTCATCACAAAGACTCCTGTTGCTTCTCCACGAAATATTGATCTCTCAGAAACTAAGACAACTCCTGAAGGAAAGCAGGTAGCCAAGGAGATCGCTAAGGAGCTTATAGCAGAAGGGAGAGTCGATATGAATCAGGTGTCATTCAACTTCTCTAAGGAGGACAAAGCAGAGATCTCGTCTCATTCCATCTGATGCTTCTCTTTTTTCGAGTGAGTACTATATTCTCGTGGTATTCTGGGTTCCAGTTTGAGATTTTAGACGCCGAAATATATTTAGGAAATGAAAATTACACGCACGCACCTGCTCGCCCATTATGTCGGTGAGGGGGTGGGGGCTGGTAGGTTAGAAGATTTGGTAGAAGCTCACAGTGAGTATTCCTAATTGATTAGCTACACTCCCGCTCACAATATGAGGGAGTAGAAATACGACCAGAAGTAGAATCTGATCAGCAGATACGAATTGAGTGAATATCAGTAGTAGAAGCGTCGAGACAGTAAGAGAGGTGCAAAGATCGAGAAATGATACCTTGAGGTGATTCAGCTGTACGTTGTGTCCTATCGCTTGCGTATAGGCGAGCAGGAAGGTATCATGGAGATCTTCTGATTCTTGTCTCGCATACCCGTAATACTCGTCGGCTGGCTTGAGTGGGTTCGAGTAGTCTTTCGGTCGGATGACGAATAGCCCAATCAGTGCAGAAACCAGTGCTGGCACTAATGAGATAAGCGTCTGGGCTTGGTTTTCCTCGCCCAGTAACAGCGTTCCAAGCGAAATCAGGAGTGCGTCTGCCGTGAGAATGACTCCAATCTTCTGTTCGATGCTGTCTCGTCGTGATTCTTCGTTATCGAACCGGCGACGAGCTTCGGTCAGTGTTTCTTCAATACCGGGGAAGTCGTTCGGATTTATATCTTGATCTGCATCATCGTCAGCCATCTATAACAGACCCACAGCGGTCACATCGGAGCTTGTCGTCATTCGCTGTGATGTGAATATCGCTCTTCCCTTTCTTTTTGCAGGAATCACAGAGAGGCATTAGAGTTCTTCACCGCAGCGTTGACAGTGATTATCTCCTTCGTCATCCTGTAGCTCTCTTTTCGTTGTATCTGCATCCTTTCGACACTTCTCACAGAGAGCCATCAGAACTCCTTACCGCAGCGATCACACTTTCTATACTGTTTCTGCTCCACGTTGGTCTCTGCGTCTCCACGACAACTGGGACACAGTGGCATAAGCGAGAATTATTCGCTTTCACATATAATACCTTTCCACCCGCTGGAAGTATGGTAACGTAGAAAGAATCGCTTAGAGCCAGTCAAGTAGGCAAACCATTATGAGACACTGTATATAAACAGCGGATATGTCTAATGAGGAGCGTATCGAGGCTCGAATTGAATCCGAATTTGAAACCAAGCGTAAAAGCCCTCATCCGAACGGAGATTACACAGTCGAGGTATCTATATCGAGTGCTGGGCTTACTGTTGAGGAAGTTTTAGATCATGATTGGGTCAAAGATGCTTATTCAGAGACTGACGGAGAATATGCGGTTCATGTAAAAGCAGAATCTAATATATATGTGTCCTCAACCTAATGAGTGCTATTCTCGACACTCTACGAGATCTCTTCCCCGACTTCGCCAAAGCAAGGCGGAAGCGGAATAAAATACGGAAGCGGTATCGGGACAATCTGAACGCTCTCGATAGAGACGATTTGGTGTGGATAATCTCTTCGAGAGACTATGCAACTGAATACCTCGGTAATAGAGCCGAGAAGAAATCATCTGACGCTGATCACCTAATACAGAAGCACGGAGCGCAGTCCGATCCACATTCCTACCGAGTCACCAGCAACGAAGACGATGTAGAGGAAGCGATGGAAGATGTGGTCAAGTCGATTAATCGTATGAACTACCTCAATCTCTTCGCAGAGATCGTGTTCATCGTGTTCGCTGTCGTCTGTATCAGCTTAGCTGTCTTTCTGGCGATTGCTGGGATTGGTACTGTCGTGTCTCAACTCACTGGTCTGGAGCAAACTACCAACGCAACTGCGACTGCTACGATACTCTCTACGGGTTCGATTCTGGGGGTAGAATAAGCTCAGTTCTATTTCAGAGCTATAATCGGGCACTCTCACCAACCACAGCTTTATATTGGTTGGCTTGAAGAGCTGTTTTAGAACCACTATGGCTCGTCACGATACGGATTTGCCCTTCGGAGACGCTTTCTCACCCGCACAACTCGACACTGACGATGACCGACCGGAGCTTTCTGTGGTGCTGGAAATGGGTAAGGAGTACGAGGGGCAGGAAGACGAATTCGATGAGGCGATTCGAGAGACTTTCTTCCCCAGCGATGTTGATACGACCCGAGCGAAGAACGTCCGACTCGGAATGAAGGATAGAGGGTACAAGATCACTGATGAAGACTTCCACTTCACCGAACTGGGTGACGAACTGTACGAGCTACGGGGCGACCCAGACGAACTCTATGACCGCTTTGCGAAACACATTCTACGCAACCTTCATGGACTGAAGGGAATCGAAATCGTCGAAGATCTGGAGGCTGAAGGGCGGAAGACAGTCAACGATAACGTCAAAGAGGAATTCAAACAGCAGTACGATTTCCACATTGACGAGACCTCGAACCACTGGAGCCAAATGCGGGCGTGGATGTCCGAGGCGGGCGTTGTAAACAAAGGAACGCACCGCTACGATATTGACCGCACTCGGATTGAGGAACTGATTGGCGTCGATTCAGAGGATATTGTAGAGCTTGATGGACTCACCGAGCAACAACAGGCATTCCTCCGAGCATTAGCCCTAATCGACCCACCGGGAGAAGTGAAGAGTCGAACAGTCAAGCGAATCGCTGAACACGCCTACGGAGTCAATATCAGTCAATCCAATATCAGTCGGAGGACGCTCGATCCGCTGGAAGAAGCGGGATACATCGAGTGGGAACACGTCTCCGGCAAGCCAAATCTGATCGAGACAACGGACAAGTTCGACGCTGAAATACTGAAACCCGTCCTTGATGATCTCTCAGAGCGTGTCGGTGTCCCTCGCCACGTTCTCAGGCTCTCGTTCGATGAAGTGATGGAGGAACTGGATTCGGACTCGACTCACGAGAAAGGGGTTGCACTCGAAACACTCACCGTAAAAACTGGACGACTACTTGGGCTGGAATTCGTCGGTTGGCGTGTTCGAGGACGAAAGACAGGCGGTTCCGAAGTGGACGTGGTGATGGACGAGATCGATACCACGTTCAACCGCTGGCAGATCCAGTGTAAGAACACAAAGAGTCAGTTGGAGTCAAAGCAGATCTCTCGTGAGGTAGGGATCGCTCGAATTCTACAGACGAACACCATCCTCATGATCGCCAGAGGCGGTATCTCTCAGGATGCTAAGCAGTACGCCAACCAAGTGATGAGACACGAGAATATCGCCATCATGTTCCTCACAGGTGATGATATCGAGGAATTTGACGAGAACACCGACCACCTGCTCACTGTCCTGAGAGGCGAAGCCCGTAGGATTCACAATATCAAACGGCTCGATAGGCGAGAAGTCGAACAGGAAGACGGTATGGATCTCATTGACCGAGAGGACGAAGCCTTAGAAGAATTCGAGGACGAGTTGGATTTCGACCAAGAGCAACCGTCACTGGACGATTACACCCCTGATGAAGACGAAGATTCAGAGGATTAGTCGTCACCGACTTCAGCGAAATCCCCGAAGTCGGACTGGTCTTCGTCTAACCGCTTCTTGATCTCGTCTTCCGTGAGGAAGCGGAACTGAGAGGTTTCAAGGTACTTCTCCTCCCGTTCAAACGCCATCCAGTAGCGTCCTTTCTGCTGTGCAATGCTACCTGTGAGGTTCGACCCACCGAAGATATCGAGGACAACGGGTCTATCGAGACGACCCTTATCCCATTCATCATACGGCGGGTTCGGCGTCAGATAGTCGATGAAGAATTCAGGAATCTGGCGAGGGAAGCGAGCAGGGTGAGAATCGAAATCGAACTTTCGGCACATGGAGAGATAGTGAGTATTGCTCGCCGTGTTCGACGCCTCAATCACGTTATCTGCCGTTCGACCACCCATCCCGAGCCTCCGGAGTAGATCTCCAGCAGAAGCGTCCTCGAATTCTTCCGACCCCATAATCCATTCCAAGAATTCCTCCGCAGAAATCTCATCAAGTTTGTTCAGGATGAGTTCAACATCGGCTCCTTCGAGGAAATTGTCAGGGATCGACCCCTCGTTTTCATTTGCAAAGGACTCGGAATCGATGTTCCAGCCTGAACTACGCTTACCATCGTTGTACTCTCCAGTCTCCATCAGCTCCTTCTGGGAGTCACTGTACTCTTGGAGGACACGCTGATTATTCGCCTCAGGATGAGGGTGTTCGCCCTCTTCGACGGCTGAATCCTTGTTGATCTCAGGGGTAAGCCACCAGATGTGAGTCACTGCGTCCGTAACCCTGATCTTCCTCACGTTGACCCACTCAATTGGATTCGGCAGCTTGGCAGGGTTATACCAATAGAAGTCTTGAGCGAGGTGCATCCCGCCTTCCTCTTCGTCAACGAGGCGGTTCAGCAGTTCAAACTGGTAGGTCGATCTCTCAGGGAACCCACGCTTGAACGCTCCCCCGATCTCTACGACGAATGAACCGTGGGGCTGGAGTACACGACGGACCTCCGGAATGAACTCCATGAACCAGTCGTTGTAGCCTTCTTGATCCTCGTTTCCGTATTCCTTCTTGTGCTGAAGAGCAAAGGGGGGCGAGGTAACGATTAGATCGATGCTGTTGTCAGGCAGTTCTTCGAGCAGTTCTCGACTATCCCCATGGAATGCCGAACCCCCTTCTGCATTGTAGTAGGGGTCGGAGTCCATCAGTTCCGTTACGGCAGAATCATCAGTCATTATATCACGGTCGGGTGCGCTGGTTGTGAGTTTCATTGGTGGCAGTGTTGATTACTCTGTTGCTCTATAGCCCGACTCCCGCTAATCGGGCAACGGTGTCCATCCTACATAACGTAGTATGGTCACTTTATATTTGCTATTTGAGCTGTTTTGTCGAAGCCGTTCGAGGGTTATATTGTGTCAGAGGGTAAACCCGAAACCAGTGCCCCGAAGACGGAACGACGAATCGGGACGATATCAGGAAGTCTACTCCAATGAGGAGATCCTATCCCTTCTGGAAGGTACTCGACTCTCAACGAGCGAGGTAGCTGATCAATTGGACTGTCACCGAACGACTGCCCATGACCGTCTAACTGAGTTAGAAGACGAAGGCAAAATCACGTCGAAACAAGTGGGTAACACTCTACTCTGGGAGATTTAGAACATCTGAGCGATATTGATGAAGTCCTCGATGGGCTTCAGTTGATTTGGCGTACACTCCGCTTTCTTGGATTCGTAGTGATTGTAGAGTTTGACCGGCTGGCATACTTGCTCGAATTCCTCGTTGCTGATGTAGCCCAAGAATTCAACGGCAGTGATTCGATTCCGATCTACTGGGTGATAGTGGACGTTGCATAGGAAATAGAAATCGACCGTATCTGAATTGCTCATACAGTAGTCCTTGATCAGATTCCTGTACTCGCACTTGCTCGCTCGTGTCTTCACATCTATCGTCTTCCCGTGGACCACCAGATCGTCTGCTCCTTCACTACCATCCCATTCATGTTCGATTCCACAGTCCTCGAACAGTTGGGAGAGAGCAGCTTCAGCGATGAAACCCTGTTTTGCGTTCCCGATTGATTCTTCCTCTGGTCGGTCTATGTCATCCCACTCGATACAGAACTCGTCTCGAACGGTGTCCTCGGAGAAATCGTCGCCCAGAACGTGTCTATACATCTTCTTTCGAAGTTCGTCGTCCACTGCGAGAGTGAACGATGAGTTGTCAGTCACCATTTTATCATATATATTATGTATCCTCCCCAAAGGTGTTCGTGAGTTTTGGAGTCTACTAACAGAAACCAAAACTCAACCTCTATTTGAGGCTCTATAGGTAGGGTTCGAGTCGAAAAATCGGGTTCGTTTGCAAACTCCAAAACTCGCAGAAGCTTTTTACCATGCAATTTACATTATTATATTGTTATGTCAAATAGATATAAGCTTCCAAGGGAAGCTATGGCAGAAGCTGACGATAGAGAAGAAGCGTATCAAATAGCGTCTGAGTACTTCGCAGAACTGGAAGAGCAGTATAGGAAAACTCATCAGCGGTTCATAGAGGCTCGATACCGAAACCACTGGTTGATGAATAGAATCGAGAGAATACAAGGAATTCAGAGTTCTGACGACCTTGATACCGTAGAATTTGACGAGATCTCGACCTTGACTATCTCAGGTAGCAAGGGTTCTGGTAAGACGGCTCGTGCATATCAAGCGGTTGAACTGGAAGGAGGTGATTCGGCATGACTATTCACTGCCCTCAAGAAGATGATTATGTCGTTCTATTCGAAGACGGTCGATATGAGTATGCTTGCGAAGTCTGCGTTGAAGTCGAAAAAGATCGTCCTCACGTAGTCCAAGTCGTAGAATTAGACGACTCTGAAGAAGAGAAGATGGACAACTTCCCTCTCGGTAGTCTTGATTTCACTTCATATCGAGATGGGGCGATGGAGTTGAATTACACCTGTCCAGATTGCGACGAGCGGAATTACGAATTCAGATGGAGCGACCCATTCAGATGCGATAATTGTGGGCAGGTATGGGAATTGAATCTGGTTAGAGGCTACAATGCCGGTGATTCCGCATGAAGCGAACAGACGGTCTCCAAGACTATTCGGCTGAAGAACTCGCTGCTGAACTGGCTGAACGCCACTGTGACCACGATTCTGGAGACGTACAATATTGCGTCAAAATCGAAACAGAAACTAAGATTGTAGCCACGTACCTGATACATCAATACTGCCGGGTATACGATGAACTTGTCTACCCAGAATCTGCACGGGATACTACAGTTGATACTGAAGGTCTTGCAGAAGGAGGTGACGATGCCGGTGATGCAGAATGAGTACTATTGGTGCGATTTTCAAGGTCTTGGTCGCTTTCATCGCAGGTCCAATTGTCGGCGGGATAATCGGTGGTCTCCTTCAGTCGATGGGAGTCATCAGTATTGGTCCCGCAGATCCTGCATCCATCGTATTCTCGATTGGAGGTGTATTGCTCGTAGGAATCGCACTTAGCTGGGTGAGTGGGTGATCACAATGAATGTACTCACAATCGCTCTTGGAGTGGCACTCGGGATTCTCCTCCTTGATGTACTGCTAATACTACTCTCCGCAGTAGTAGTTGGAGCATTCGAATTATATGAATATCTCCGACCTGAACGAACTCTCCTATACGAAATTGACCCAGCGGGTGACTCAATTGCTGTCTACGAAATTGAGGACGAAGACATCGTAATTGAAAGAGGTGGTTCAGAATGAGAGATCGAATTCTCATCGTAGGTCTTGTCGTTGCCCTATGCGGTGTGAGTTTCGTAGGCGGATATCAGATCCATGAGCCACGAGTAGTCACTGAGACCGAGACCGTCACAGAAGTCGAAACGGTCGAAGTTCCTGAAGTAGTCACAAAGACCGAAACGAAGGTAGAGAAGGTCAAAGTCGAAGATACGCAAGTTGTCCGAGATGAGGTATACGTCGAGGATATAGAGGTCTCAGATACGTATATGGTGTCTTGCGAAGACAATAACCACGACGGAGAAATAGATTCAGGAACTGCCGTACATCCATCAGATCGCAAGGGTGTATCTATACAGTATGACGAAGAGAGCGAAGGTATAGTCACGGTCATAGATCATACCGAATACGAATGGGTAGGCGGTGAACCAACGATATCTAAGGAGAACTTCAACCGATTAGTCGAAGATCAGTGTGGGATTTCTCCTGAAGAGAACCAAGAAGAGATAGAATCTACCTTTGGAGGTGATGGCTCATGATCGAGCTACACCCATTCTTGCAAGTCATTCTGGCAGGTCTATTCCTCGCTGCCTTCCTGATCTCTGCTGCTAAGAACAGCGGCGAGGACGACGAAGACGACGAGAACGACCGAAAGAGCCGACAGGCTGGTGATCAGCGATGAATGACATAGAACGGGTACAAGATATCTTTGGTGTGTCTGAAACGGTCGCCAAAGAGATGCTAACCCGATCTGTCGATGTAGATCGATCTGAAGGCGAGATTCAGGATGTAGTGTCAGATAAGTTTTCTTTTGATCCAGATCCTGAGTACATATTTGTGTATAAATGCGAAGACTGTGAGAAGGAAGTAGCACAGTACCTCGGAGATCCTTACTGGGCAGGAAATATGTTCTGCGTCTGTGGTGGAGTTATGCGATTTGACCAACTGAAAAATTTAGAATTGTTACGGAATACAGTTGAGAAGGGTGATGAAGATGACTGAGCAAACAATCCACCGACGAGTCACAGTCGATCAGATAGACGATCTCCGAGACGCCGCCCACGATATCGGAGGAAACCTCGCTGACCGGAATGAGGTACTGGTCATTGTAGCATCTGACTTTGGGCTTCGAGTCGGGGAACTGAATCAGTTGAAGCGGAGTCACTTCCGACTTGACGAGAACAGTCTACTGCTACCAGCTGATATTCAGAAGGATTACCCGACTCAGCAATCCCCTACATCGGTGACGATGAATATCGATCCCTACGGGATCTTCGGGACAAAACGACTCCTCAAACGGTACTTCAACTCTGACTGGTGGCAGGATCAAGAAGGTGAATATGTGTTCCCAAGCAGGCAATCAGAGCAGATGACAACAGAATCCATCAGGAACGTCATAGAGAAGCTTGCGGTGGAAGGTGATGTATCGCCCAGAAGGTCGGACGGAGAGCCAGCAGACCCATCAGAAATGCACCCTCACGCACTCAGGCACAGCCTCGCCTCCTACATGTTGCAAGACTCAGATACTCGTCTCATCGACGTGAGAAATCGTCTTCGACACCGTTCGATTGCCACCACTGAGCGAATCTATGAACACTACCAAGAACGGTAGCCGAACTCCTTTACTCTCCTCTAACCTTGTATTTGACAAGCTATGAATAATATGGAAATCATCGAAGATACGTCTTTCATTGTATCTTACGAAGGAGATGTGCTTGTGGTGCATCACGAAGAGGCAGGAGAAATAGCACGCTTAGAAGGCGATTTTTCAGACGAAGATATAGAAGAGGTGGTAGAAGACTATGACTGATGATATCGAGAGAGTACAGGAGGTTTTCGACGTATCCGAGGAAGTAGCGAGGAAGATGTTGACTGAATCTGTCGATGTTGAACGAGACAAAGACTAATCAACAACAGATGGCTTCACGAGACCTCTCTGAGCAACCAGAATTCTATTCTCTTCAGTGAGCAGGTTCGTATACAAGTCGTATTCTAAGTGGTCGAATTCATCAGGAGGAATCATTTTCGTAGCATCTACAGAAGACCCCTTTCTAACCGCAACATACACTACACGATCAACTTCGTCTTCATTAGATGTACGTCGAGACGTACCGTCGTTCGTGAGAGTGTACCAATAATCTCTGGACTCGAATTCGTCGTGGTTGCGTGCAGGCGGGCACATTTTTCGAGTCTCTATGAGATTCCGGTTCGTGGTCAGCTTAGAAAAAAGTGGAACCAGAGGTAGCGAAGCAACCGAAGAGAGGTAGCTACGCCTATCCATCCATCCTCTCCAGAATTTCTCGTTCGAGTGCCTTTCTAAACTGGATTTCATGTGGAGTCACTTGCCCCTGCTCCGATTCAATCGCTCTGAATTCGACGGTCTCTCTGTACTCTGTAATCAGTTCATCGTCATCCATATCTTCTATTTCTCTCATATAATTTACAATAACTCGTAGGTCTAAAGATATTCGTCTCGCTCTCTCAGAATTTTCTGTGCTATAGCGATTTGGGACGTAGAAGCGTACTCTCTGGCTTCATCCCACGTCTCATCCACACTCCGCACGAAAGCAGACCACTCCACCTCTTCAGTGGGATCTCGTTTAATGGTAGCTTCGAGACCCGCTTCTTCATGGGCAAAGTGAGAACGAGCATACTCCCCTGAATACATCGAAATGAGGCGGAAGTCGAACAAGTCTACAGTATGCTCCACATCGAACTTACGGATGGCTGTAGACGCCCATTCGTTGTAATCCTGAAACTCTACATCCATATCCTCGTCTCGGACTGCCAGATATCCAGTGTCGTCTTTCCGTCGCCAAACCGCCCGAACATTCCATTCTTCAGTGTCCTTAGCCTCCTCGGTAGGATCGATAGACGGAATGTTACCAATCAGCGGGAGCGATGCAACCGTCTTAACGTAGTCTCGCCGGTTCATTGATTCTGATAGCTAATTTCCAGCAGGTAGTTCCGAAGGCGGTTCAGCTTCTGCATCTTTTCCGGGTGATGGACGTTCTCTTTCGCCTGTTCGATCTGGTCCATCCTCCTCTCGATCTCGTTCCTCGTAGGGTTGTTCAGCGGGTTGATGTGGATACCCGCACCGTGCAAGATGTTTTCATAGAAAGCGACCCCATCGTTGAAATTCTGAATAGCATTAGACTGAGGCACTGGCAACACCTCCCTTGTCTTCGGATTCTACATCGAGATCATCCACGGGGTGCGAGATAGACTCATAGACGATATACATCTCCAGAAGTTCCTGAACCGCCTGACGAGCATTCATCACCTTCATGCGCTCTTCTCTATCGCAAGGACGGTTCTCAGAAATTTTGTAGTAGAGCCTCTGAAGGTCGTTGTCAATAGTGCGAATCTGATTGATAGACGGGTCTTCGGGGAGAATGTACACATCCCATCCTTCGTGGTTCACACGACGAATCCAATCATTAATTTCCTGAACCTGCTTCTCCGTTTTGGAACGAACCACTTGATGGATCAGCGTCTCTCCCGTTTCTTCCTCGAATTCTTCTCCACTATCGGTTGAACTGAAGAAACCGAACATAGCTACTTACCTCCAAACAGCTGAGAGTGCAATCCTTCCTGCTCCAGTTCCTGATATTCTCCAACTAAGGCTCGCTTGCTGATCTTCTCCATTTCTTCGCTACAGAGATCCATCAGCTCCTCCATACTCGCTTCTTCCGAGGACGCCTGAACCGTCAGATCGTGCGAACTAATCTCGATCTGATTCTTACCAACAGACTGCTCCTCCAGCCTCTCTACCTTCGATTCCAGTTCTTCTACCTGTTCCTCGATCTCGGTGGTTTCTGAATCAGGCACTCTGGAAAACCTCTACTACTATATTGTACGTCTATACGTGATATATGTTGCGTCTATATGTGACTACCACGACGACTACCCAACTTATACCACCATCCTCAGTCAACTCCAGATGATGACTGACTCAGACGACGAGGAAGAGAAAACTGACCAGTGGGGTTACACCCAACTCAACCTCCGAATCAAACCGGACCAGAAGAAACGCTGGCAACAAGCCGTCGAAGACGATCCTCGATTCAACGATCTCTCATCCTACATCCGATTCGCTGTCGAGGAGCAGATCGACCGAGACCAGAGAGATTAGTGGTTTCTTGATTACGTATAATATACGTAAACCTCGGCTCCGTTCTGGGGGAAGTAACAGTTATTTTCCCGATATGATTTTGTGCTGACCGAGTGTAACGAAGCGTATGGTCTCCCTCGAGAACAAGACCGTCGGCGGTTTCGTCATCGCAGCCCTCGTCCTCGGATACGCGAGCACGGTGCTGGCGGATGTCACGTCGACGGTAACACTCGCAATACTCCTTGGTGTCGGCGTCATCGCGCCGATGCTCGTGACCAACTACCTCGATAGAACGGGGGCCATTTGACGAGTGGTACAGCACCGAGTAATAATATTTAATTAGGATGCGTGTCTCTGTAGAGACACGAATGTCCGGCCCGCCGTCGATGCCCGATCTCGTGCTGGCCAGCATCGCCCTCTCGATGCTGCTGGCGTCGCTCGGCGCAGTCGTCACCTCCATCAGCCTCGTGACTGCGCTGAGTGCCGGCAGTCTCCCGGCCGGCGGCTCCATCGGCTACGCGCTGTTCTATAATCCGCCAGTCGCCAGCGGTGGCCGCGCCTGATGTCGGCGTCTACGCTCCGCGACTGTACCGACGAAAACTGAAAACGACAATCGTTACTGCGCTGTCGGCGACGTGTCGTCGCCCATCACCTGCTTGACCTGCAGCGCGGCGGAAGCGGCGATGCCCTGCGCGAGGTCGGCGCGTTCGGCATCGGAGATGCTCGCGCTTTCCGGGTCCTCGGGTGTGTAATCCGCGCTCACGACCGAGCCGACCGGGGGCTGGACTGCGATTGTGGCCCGCGGTCCAGTCGTGCTGTTGCTGATTTCCGAACCGACGACGAACTCGCCGGGCAGGAGTTCGCGGGTCCGGGCGGCGACGCTCGAGAGGTCCCGTCGGAGCTCCTCACGCTGTTCCGCGGTCAGGGTCACTTCTTCCGTCTCCCCACCAAACGACGTATTACCGTACATGAACGTTCTCTGTCTCTATGGGGGGGAGGACTAAAAACCCAGGGTCGAACACAGTTCTGGCCGGAACCGTCGGAGCACGCGACTCACACGACAGGATGGCTCTCGCCGTAGGTGGCGAGAACGACGGCGCTGGCGTACTCGGCGTCGTCGGACGCCGACTCGACGTACACGTTCTCCTCGACGAACTCCCAGTCCCGGAGGTCCCGGCCGGCGGCCAGTCCCTCGCGGATCTCCATCCGGACCGCGTCCTCGCTGGTTCCGTCGACCTCGTAGAAGATGCCCGGACCGCCCTCGCTGCGGGCCCAGCCGACGCCCGCCGCGCCGCGCTCGCCCGGCGGGACGGTCGCCGAGGACTGGACGACCTCTAGCGCTTCGCCGGGCGGCCCCAGGTCCGGTGCCGTCTCCGTTACCTCGATAGCCGGCTCGGACGGAATGACCGACGAGAGCGAGATGAGGTTGTAGTTGTGGACGCCCGCCTCGGCGAGTGCCGCGTCGTAGGCGGCCAGCGCGGTCGGGCCGGTCGCAGTCCCCCACACGACCCGGATGGTACTCATAGGCGATTGTCGACGGTCCGCGGGGTAAGGGGTTTCGCTTCGTTATGCCGGAACGAGCCTGTAACACATCCCTGGTCGGTTCGGGTCGCCCTCGGCCGCACGCTCCGCGTAGTAGATGCCGTCGGCGGTCACCAGCGGGGCACTCGTCACGTGGCCGCGGTTATCGGTGGTCCAGACCACCGCACCGGAGTCGCGCTCCAGCGCGTACAGTCGCCCGTCGTAGGACCCGACGAGCACGTGGTCCCGGGTGGCGACGACGCTCCCGATGATCCACCCGCCGGTGTCGTACCGCCACTGCTCCTCGCCGCTTTCGAGGTCGATCCCGTACACCCGGTCGTCGTGGCTGCCGACGTAGACGGAGCCGTCGTGGACCGCTGGCGCACACATCACGTCGGCGTCTGCCTCGAAGGTCCACTGTTCCGTGCCGTCGGTCACGTCGACGGCGGTGACCGTCTCGGCCCACGACGGGACGATAGCCGTGCCGTCAGCGACGGCGATAGGGGCTTTCACGTCGCCACCGGTGTCGTATCGCCAAGCCCGCTCTAAGCCCGGGAACGACCACGCGTAGCAGTAGCCGTCGTTGGAGCCAAACAGCAGGCGGCCGTGCTCGCGGTCCAGCGCTACCGTCGAGTGGGGATGGTCGGTCGGCCGGCTGTCGCGCCACTGCACGTCGCCGGTCGCGGCGTTGACGGCGACGACGCTCCCGCTCGGGGCGGCGTGTTCGACAGCGACGTACAGCGATCCGTTGTAGTAGGTCGGACTCGCGCCGATGGCGTCGCCCAGTTCCGTCCGCCATCGCCGCTGGCCGGTTTCGAGATCCAGTGCCGACAGCGCGCCGTCGTAGGCCCCGATGTAGACGGTGTCGTTGGCGATGGCCGGCGTGCCGTGGCTCCCGCGCGTCGCCTGCGTGATCGTCGTCGCCCACTGGACCTCGCCGCCCGGTGCGATGGCCCGCACGCGGCCGGTGTCATCGGCCAGAATCAGGTCACCAGTCGGTGCCAGTGCAGGGCTGCCTTTCGCCGCGGTGTGGTCCCCGCGATTGGTCGGCAGTTCCCAGGCCCGCTCGACGGCGTCCGGAACCGAGGCGTCCTGGTACCCCGTGTTCAGGAGCCCCTGCCGGAACTGCGTGGCGGCGTGTTCGTCCAGAGCCGTCGATGCGAGCGGATTGAACTGTGATTGACACCCCGCGACCGACCCGACCGTCGTCGCCGCGAGCGTTCCCAGAAACGCCCGCCGCGTCCGTCCGCGCTCTGTCACGGGCACCGATACTGGGCGGTGTGGCATAAATCGCGCGGGGTCCTGCGGGCCACAGGCGGCTTTCGGGCGTCTCGATACCGAACCGAATGACGGGAGTCCGATTCAGTCGGTTGCCGGGTCTGCACGCTTCGGTGAACGGAGCGTTCAAAACGTGCTCGAATTCAGATTTGTGAGTGAAATCAATCACGCAAAAATATACGATTTAATATATAACCTAGAATATACTATAGCGTTTGTGCCTTCAAAGACGTTTTCAGGCTTCAAAATTCACTTTCACACCGTTATTTAATTATTTATGAGATTAGTGTTCATATCTAATTACCCCCATGATTTATAATCCATGGCTGTCTCGTGAGCGATTGCATGCAGAAGAATTCAAAACGCACTCGTCGAACGTTCATCAAAAGCGCCGGTGTCATCGGGACAGCGGCACTCGCTGGCTGCAGCGGCGGCTCCGATTCGAGCACGGAGGACGGCTCCGGCGGCGAAAGCTCCGACGGTGAGAGTTCAGACGGTGCCACGACCGGCACCGGCTCGGAGACGATGGCAGACGAAATCGTGTTCTACAACGCCGGGTCACTGGAGTTCGATCCCGGGACGGAAGACAACATCAATCGGTTCGAGGAGGAGACCGGCATCTCCGTGGAAGTCAACGAGGTCCCGTGGAGCAACCTCAAGACCAGCCTGACGACGATCTGGCGGAACCAGGACAGCACCGTCGACGCGTTCAACGGGCCGACCTGGTGGTTGGCCGATTTCGTCAGCTCCGACTGGCTCGAGCCGCTCGGTCTCGGGAGCGACCACATGAGCAAGTTCCCCGATTCGCTGAACGACCTCGTCCAGTTCGACGGGCAGACGTACATGGCTCCTGAGTTCGGCAAGTGGGGCAGCTACCTCTACGACCAGCAGTACCTGAACGACCAGGGCTTCGACGCGCCACCGGACACGTGGGACGAAGTGCTGAACCAGGGCGAGCAGCTCTCACAGGGCGACAAGTCCGGGTTCGCGTTCACGTGGGCCGGCAAGTCCGTGTTCAGCTTCAAGCAGTTCCTCTACCAGGCCGGCGGCCAGCTGTTCAACGACAGCTACGAGCCGGTGTTCGTCGAGGAAGGGATGGAAGTCCTCGAATTCTTCAACGAGCTCCGCGAGCGTGGCATCACCCCCGACGGAATGTCCAGCCTCGGCGAAGGTGGCATCGGTGACAACTTCATCGCCGGCCAGTACGCGACCGTCGAGTCCTGGACGCCGCTCGGGTCCCGCGCAATCGACGAGTGGGAGGAAGGCCGAATCGGCAGCGCCAGACCGCCGAAAGGGCCGGAGAGCCGCGCTACCTTCCAGGACACGAACGGCATCAGCGTCTCGGCGTTCTCCGAGCGGAAGGGCGCGGCCAAGGAGTTCGCCCGCTTCATGACGACCCGGGCGTCGTCCAAGAACAACATGCTCGTCGAGGGGAACCCGGCCGTCGTCCCAGAGGTGTACGAGGACGACGAGGTTCAGAGCGAGTACCCGTCCTGGCTGCTCGAAGACATGCGGTTCAACCTCGAAAACGCACAGAGCGAGACGTACATGGCACAGCCACAGGTCGACGACTACCTGAACGAACAGCTAACGCCGGCGCTGCTCGGTAACAAAGACCCCGAAGCGGCACTCAACGACGCCTACAGTAACATCGAGCGTCTCTACCAGGACATCGGCCTTCTCTGATCGGCACGGTCCAAGGTTTATATATTATGTCAATCGAAAAGAGCCCACTGCGTCGCAAACTCGACAAGCTGTTCGTCCCGTTAACCGTTGGGCCGACGCTGCTGTGGATCGCCGCAATAATCGTTTATCCGACCGCGAAACTGTTTCTCAGCAGCTTCCAGTTCCGGAACCCGATAACGAACGAGATGGAGTTCGTCGGCCTCCGGAACTTCCGGCGGCTGATTTTCGCGCGGGAAGGGGGCGAAGCCGCCCTCGGCGTGTTCAGTCCCAGTTTCGTTTCGATTACCACCAATACAGTCATCTACGTCGGTTTCAGCGTCTCCATCTCGTTCCTGCTGGGACTGGGCATCGCGCTGTTGCTCGATAAGGACCTGAAAGGGCGGGGCTGGTTCCGGACGGCGGTCATCGTCCCGTGGATTCTCCCGTACGTGATGAGCGGGCTGATGTGGCGCTGGATGTTCCAGTCCGATTTCGGCGCGATCAACGGCGCGCTCCAGCGACTCGGCATCATCTCGGGGAACATCCCGTTCCTGTCGGACGGCGCGCTCGCCATGATGGCACTCATCATCGCCGACGTCTGGGTGTTCACGCCGTTCATCATCATCATCCTGCTCGCGGGCCTGCAGAACGTCCCCGAGCAGCTGTACGACGCCGCCGAAGTCGACGGCGCGAGTCGGTGGTCGCGGTTCTGGAACGTCACGTACCCGTTCCTGAAACCGTCCATACTGGTCGCGCTGACCATCCGTATCATCTTCGACATCCGGGCGCTGGACCTGGTCTGGGTGATGACCCAGGGCGGCCCCGGGAAGTCGACTGAGGTGTGGGCCTCCTGGCTGTACCGGACCGCACAGGTGTTCAACGAACCCGGGACCGGCGCTGCACTCGGAGTCGTCCTGCTGGCCGTGACCTTCGCCATCGTGGCCAGTCTGTACAAGATATTCGGCGAGTCACCCTACGAAGCATGAGCACGAAGAAATCACCACTCAACCGACTGCGTCGGTCGCTGGGACTGGATACACAGAACGAGTGGCCGTCCGTCGCCCGCGAGCGACTGCTGGCCTACGGACTGCTCGCCGTGTACGTCCTTATCATCTGGTTCCCGATCTACTACATCTTCATCACGAGCATCAAACCGTCGAGCGAAGTGCTGTCGCTGCCGATCACGTTCCTCCCACAGAACCCGACGGCACAGAACTACGTGGATATCTTCACGAACCGACCGTTCGACAACTACACGTTCAACAGCATGATCGTCGCGACGACGACGACGCTCATCTGTATTACCCTGGGGACCGTCACCGGCTACAGTTTCTCCCGGTATGACTTCCTGGGGAACAAGTCGCTGCTGCTGTCAATCGTCGGCGCGCGGATGATTCCCCCCATCGCGCTCATCGTCCCGTTCTTCCAGATCATGTCGAACCCGCCGCTCATCGGCGGACTCACCGGGAGCCTGTACGACACGCGACTCGCGCTCATCCTCACGTACACGTTCTTCAACCTCCCGTTCGCCGTCTGGATCATGAAGAATTACTTCGACGGGATCCCCGAATCGTTGGACGAACAGGCCCAGATCGACGGCTGTTCCCGCTGGGAGGCGTTCGTCAAAATCATTCTGCCGATGGCGAAGCCGGGCATCGCGGCCACCGCCATCCTCGCGTTCATCTTCTCGTGGAACGAGTTCGTCTTCGCGCTCGTTCTCACGTCCTCGGAACAGGCCCAGACGCTGCCGATCGCAGTCTCGCTGTTCGTGGCTGACGACTTCGTGGACTGGGCGCACCTCGCAGCCGGCGGGATGATCGCCGCGTTACCCGGCATCCTGTTCGGCCTGTTCTTCCAGCAGTACATCGTGAGCGGACTCACACAAGGAGCAGTCAAGGAGTAACTAACTATGGCACACGTAGAACTCACCGACCTCGTAAAGGAATTCGACGACGTTACCGCAGTCGACGGCATCTCGCTAGACATCCCCGACGAAAGCTTCACCGTCCTCGTCGGCCCGTCAGGGTGTGGCAAGACCACGACCCTGCGCCTCATCGCGGGGCTCGAGCGGGCGACCGACGGTGAAATCCGGATCGGAGAGAACATCGTCAACGACGCTCGCGCGTACGAGCGCGACATCGCGATGGTGTTCCAGAACTACGCGCTGTACCCGCACAAGACGGTGCGTGACAACATGCGGTTCGGGCTGGAGCAACACGACACGGCCGAGGAAATCATTACCGAGCGAGTCAACGAGACCGCGGAACTGCTACAGATCGAAGAGCTGCTGGACCGCCGACCGTCGGAACTGTCCGGCGGCCAGCAACAGCGGGTGGCCCTGGGCCGCGCAATCGTTCGCGACCCCGCGGTGTTCCTGATGGACGAGCCGCTGTCGAACTTAGACGCGAAGCTCCGCGTCCAGATGCGTGCCGAACTGAACAAACTCCACGAGGAGCTGTCGACGACGACCGTCTACGTCACCCACGACCAGGTGGAGGCGATGACGCTGGCCGACCAGATCGCGGTCATGGACAACGGCCAGATTCAGCAGGTCGGCGAACCGACCCACGTCTACTCGAACCCGCGAAACATGTTCGTCGCCGGCTTCCTCGGCTCGCCGAGCATGAACTTCCTCGAAGGGACGCTCGAAGAGTCCTCCGCCGGCAAGTTCGAACTGGACCTCGGCGGCGCGATCCACAACGTCCCGGACGAGTTCACCGACGCGCTTGAGCCGTATCTCGGCGACCGGGTGACGCTTGGTATCCGCCCGGAGAACATCGCGCTCAACCAGGACGGCGTCCCGGCGAACGTCCACCCGGCGACGGTAGAGGTCGTCGAACCGCAGGGCGAGAAGACCGTACTCGAACTCGAACTCGACACCGGCCAGAGCATCAAAGCCGCGGTCGACCCGGACACGACGGTCGAGATGGGAGATGCGGTGAACCTCCGGTTCGACAGGGACTCGCTCCAGTATTTCGACCCGGCCACGGGCGAGTCGCTGACGTACGATTCGAAGATCGAGCAGCAGGCAACGATCTGACGATGGTCACGGAGCTCACCGACAGAATGACACCCGCCACGCTGCTCACGTTCGGGACTGCATTCGGGCTGGCAGGCCTCGCGGTCTTCAATTACGCGACCGGCGTCTACGGCGGCGCAATCGTCAGCAGTATCGGGACAGTCATCGCTACACTGTTCGGTGTCCTCAGCCATTAGTACCGGGAGAGAGTTTTTCATGAACGTCTACATACTGCATGATATACCACCGAGCGCCATCGAGCAATCTCGCAAATCACTAGACTGCGTCGCCGGCCCTGAGAGCGGGGCCGATTCTATCGAGAGAGATGATACAAACTAACACATACATCAGTCGGAGGGCACACACACCCGCAGGGTTCGGGCCCGCTGTAACAGAACATGATACCTGATGAACGACGGAAGGAAATCGTTCGACAAGTAAACAAATCGGATCGGGTCACGGTCGAAGAACTCACCGAAGAGTTCGGTGTCTCCGAGGCGACGATCCGACGAGACCTCTCGTCACTCGCAGAGGACGGGCTCATCGAACGGTTTCACGGCGGTGCGCTCCCAGCGTCGAAGGAAGAGACTAACGGGTCCAGCCCGGCAGATAGCATCGACAACCCGAGCGGCAAGCGGGCGATTGCCGAGCGGGCCGTCGATGAGCTGAGCGACGGCGACGCCGTCTTCTTCGACACGGGGCCGACGGCCCGCGAAGTGGCGAAAGCCATTCCGGAGCAGTTGTCACTGCTCGCCGCGACAAACTCACCGGAAAGCGCGTTCGAACTCCGTGAGACCTGTGGCGAAGTCAAGGTCGTCGGCGACTCGCTGCGCCAGACCTCGGACGCGCTCGTGGGACCCAGCGCCGAGTCGTACCTCCGGAAGACGAACTTCGATATCGTGTTTCTCGAAACCGACGCGGTCCAGAGCGATGGTGGCCTCTCCGTCTCGAACGAAGACGAAGCGCGCATCAAGACACTGCTCTGTGAAGGCGGCCGGCACGTCATCCTGGTCGCCGACGGGAGCAAACTGGACAGCAGGAGCTTCCGCGAGTTCGCGACTATCGACGACATTGACATGTTCATCACGGACGTCTCGCTGAGCGACGAGATGCGGACGGTGTTCGAACAGGCGAACGTCACCGTGGTCGATAATCTGCTGGCAGTTCCGTAAGCCCGCAAGACACTGAAAACCTGCTTTCTACGCCGGTATTACGCGAACGCGACCGGGACGCTGCTGGCGTCGTCGTCGGCTTCGATCTTCTCCAGGGCGTCGTGGAGGTCGGACTGCTGGACCGTCGTCCGGCCGTCACGGATGGCGAACATCCCGGCCTCGGTCGCCAGCGATGCCAGTTCCGCGCCGGAGAGGCCGTCGGTCTCGGTGGCAAACGCGCCCAGGTCCACGCCGTCGTCGAGGTTCATCTCCTGCGTGTGGATTTCGAGGATGCGCTCGCGGCCCTCAACATCGGGGTTGGGGACTTCGATGAGGCGGTCGAAGCGGCCGGGGCGGAGGATGGCGCGGTCGAGCATGTCGAAGCGGTTCGTCGCGGCGATGATACGGATTTCCCCGCGCTCGTCGAACCCGTCCATCTCCGAGAGCAACTGCATCATCGTCCGCTGGACCTCGGCGTCGCCGGAGGTCTTCGACTCCGTTCGCTTGGCCGCGATAGCGTCGATCTCGTCGATGAAAATAATAGCCGGTTCGCGCTCGGCAGCGAGCTCGAACAGATCCCGGACCAGTCGCGCCCCCTCGCCGATGAACTTCCGAACCAGTTCGGAGCCGGCCATCTTGATGAACGTCGCGTCGGTCTCGTTGGCGACGGCCTTGGCGAGCATCGTCTTGCCGGTGCCGGGCGGGCCGTGCAGCAGGACGCCGCTCGGCGGTTCGATACCGACCTCGCGGAACTGGTCGGCGTTGACGAGCGGCTCCTCGACGGCTTCCCGGACCTCGCGGATCTGTTCTTCGAGACCACCGATATCGTCGTAGGAGACGTCCGGCGAGCCGTCGACCTGCATCGCCTGCGCACGGGCGTCGGTCTCGGGGTCGAGAATCTGCTTGACGCCGAAGGAGTCGTTGATTGCGACGCGGTCGCCGGCCTCCAGGCCATCACGGATGGACGGCGAAACTTCCGTCAGCACTTCCTGGTTGTTGCCGTGCTGTTTGACGACGACGCCGTCGTCAGTCAGCTCCTCGGCTGTGGCGATGTACAGCGAAGACGTCTTGAGCGTCTCGTTTTCCCGTTCAAGCTGGTCGACCTCGTCCGTGAGATCGTTCTGCCGGTCACGGGCGGCGTCCAGTTGCTCAGTCAGCTGTTCGTTGACCTGTACTATCTCTTTGAAATGTTCCCGGAGTGCCTCCAGACGCTCGTCAGGCGTCATATCGGGATCAAGTTCCAACCGTGGTCGTTCCGGAAGCGAGGGACTGCGCGACATTTGGATGGTCGGTACTATACGGTTGAGACACAAAGTGCCTTCGGGTCACAGGGGGTGAAACAGTTATCCGTGTCGAGACGGGGCTGTAGCGTTCGGTTAGACCGGTGGCTCGAACAGCCAGACAGGCTCCGGATAGCTACTGGCCGCCCTACAGCAGCTCGGCGAACTCGTCGAGGTACTCGCCGTACGTCGAGAGGGCGGACTCGACGGGGTCAGGACTGGCCATGTCGACGCCGGCGTCGCGAAGCAGTTCTAGCGGGTACTGCCGCGACCCGCTCCGGAGGAAGTCGATGTACCGCTGGGCGGCGGGTTCGCCCTCATCGAGGATGCCGTCGACGAGTGCGACGGCCGCCGAAATCCCGGTCGCGTACTGGTAGACGTAGAACGCCCGGTAGAAGTGCGGGATGCGCATCCACTCGCGGGCGATGCGGTCGTCGAGTACCGCCGGCTCGTAGTAGTCGCCTTTCAGGTCCCGATAGAGGTCGTCCAGTCGGTCGGGGGTCAGCGGCTCGCCGGCCTCGGACATCTCGTGAGTGCGGTGCTCGAACTCGGCGAACATCGTCTGCCGGTACAGCGTCGACCGGAACCGCTCGAGGTACTCGTTGAGGATGTGCCGGCGCAGGCGCTCGTCCTCGACGGTGTCCAGCAGGTGGTGGGTCAGCAGCGTCTCGTTGACGGTGCTCGCGACCTCGGCGACGAATATCTCGTAGCCGGAGTAGACGAAGGGCTGCTCCTCGCTGGTGTACTCAGAGTGCATCGAGTGGCCGAGTTCGTGGGCCAGCGTGTACATCGACTCCACGTCGTCCTGGTAGTTCATCAGGATGAACGGCTGGGAGTCGTAGGTGCCGCCGGAGTAGGCGCCGGACTGCTTGTGCTCGGTCTCGTACACGTCGACCCACCGCGAGTCCAGGCCCTCGGCGAGGCGGGACTGGTAGTCATCGCCCAGCGGCGCGACGGCCTCGGTGACGTACTCGCAGGCCTGTTCGTACTCGATTTCGGGGGATTCCTCCTGCACGAGCGGGACGTAGAGGTCCCACATCCGGAGTTCGTCGGCCCCGATTGACTGGCGTTTGAGGTCGGCGTGGCGGTGAAGCGTATCGAGGTTGTCGTGGACGGTGTCGACGAGCGTGTCGTACACCTCGACGGGGACGTTCGGGCCGTCCAGCGCTGCCTCGCGGGCGGTGTCGTAGTCGCGGGCGTTCGCCATCTTCACGTCGGTTTTGACGGCGTTCTTGTAGGCCGTGCCGACGGCATTTCGGACGGTCTCCCACTCGTCGTAGAACGCCTCGTAGACGCGCTGGCGGAAGTCGCGGTCGGGGTGTTTCTGCAGCGTCGTGAAGTTGTTGAGCGTGATCGGCTGTTGCTCCCCGTCGGGGTCCTCGACGGTCGGGAACTCCATGTCGGCGTTGGCCAGCATGTTGTACACCTCGCCGGGCGCGCCGGTCACCTCGCCGAGTTCTGCGAGCAGGTTCTCGACTTCGGCCGAGCGGGTGTGGTCTTTCATCCGGAGCACGTCGTCGAAGTAGTGCTCGTACGGTTCCAGCCCCGGCTCCTCGTCGATCATCGCTTCGATGTCGTCGTAGTCCAGATCCTGCAGTTCCGGGTCGAGGAACGAGGCGGCCGAACTGGCCTCAGACGAGAGGGACTGCGAGCGAGCAGTCAGCGCCTGGTACGTGTCGTCGGTGGTGTCCTCGTCCTTTCGCATCCGGGCGTAGGCGGCGACGTTCGACACCGTCCGCATCAGTTCCTCGTAGGTCTCTAGCGTCTCTAGCAGGGTGGCGGCATCCTCGGTTGCCCGCCCCTCGTAGGCGGCCAGGTCCTCGATCAGTTCCTCCGCCTCCTCGTAGGCGGCTTCCCACTCCTCGTCGCTGGCGTAGAGGGAGTCGAGATCCCACTTGTACGCCTCGTCGATGTCGCTCCGTGCGGGTACCGAACTCATAGCCCGCTCTTGGGACGGGGGCGAAGTAAGCCTTCGTTTCACCGGCGTTCGAGTATCGTTGCCACGGCAGCGTTCCCGAACCCGCCGACGTTGCAGGCCAGGCCCACGTCGGCGTCAATCTGGCGCGGGCCGGCGGAATCAGTCAGTTGCTCGTACAGTTCGACGGCCTGAGCGACACCGGAGGCTCCGATTGGATGGCCCTTCGACTTCAGCCCGCCCGAGGTGTTGACCGGCAAGCAGCCGTCGCGGGCGGTCGCTCCGTCCCTGGTGAGTTGCCAGGCCGTTCCCTGCTCGGCGATCCCCAGCGCCTCCAGTTGCAGGAACTCCAGAATGGTGAACATGTCGTGGAGTTCGACCACGTCGAGGTCTGCCGGACCGCAGTCGGCGGTGTCGTAGGCTCGCTCGGCTGCCGTTTCGACAGCGGCCATCGCTGTTAGGTCCGACCGCTCGTGGATCACCTGGCTCCCGGTTGCGCCCGCGACACCGGCGACGAGAGCGTAGTCGTCGGTCAGTGCCCGGGCGCGCTCCTCAGTCGCGAACAGCAGCGCCGCGCTCCCGTCGGAGATGGGACAGAAATCATACAACCGGAGCGGGTCGGCAATGACCGGCGACGAGAGGGCCTGGTCGACGGTTATCTCCGACTGGAAATGCGCGTTAGGGTTGTCAAGGCCGTTCCGGTGGTTCTTCACGGCGACGCGCGCCAGCGACTCGCGAGGCGCGTCGAACCGCTCAATGTAGTGCCTGGCGGTCAGACCCGCGAAAGAAGGGATTGTCACGCCGTGTTTGTACTCCGCTGGATGGGTAATCGCGGATACTACGTCGGACGCAACCGGCGTCGAGAGGTGGGTCATCTTCTCGCCGCCGACCAGTAGCGACAGGTCGCTCTCGCCCGACGCGACCGAGCGCCAGGCGGCGGCGATGCCTGCCCCGCCGGCCGCCGAAGTCTGCTCGATACCCGTCGCGTAAGCCCGTCCGAGTCCGAGGTCGTCTTTCAGCGCGTTCACCAGCCCGCATTTGGACTCGTAGGCCCCGCCGGACTCAGAGAGATAAAGGTGGTCGACGGCCCGCGGCGCGACACCCGCGTCGTCGAGGCAGTGCGCGCCCGCTGTGGCGAGCAATTCTCGGAGACGCGGCTTTCGGACGCCGAACTCCGTCATCGACGCGCCCACGACGGCGACAGTCATACCCGGGTGGTACCACCCCGTCAACCTATCTTTTTCTATCGGTTGACGACCCGCGCTCGATAGCCCACTGTGTTACGGTTCCAGCAGGACCTTCCCCCGCGTCCGGCGGTTCTCGACGTGTTCGTGGGCGGCGGCCGCGTCGTCCAGATCGAACACCCGGTCGACCTGAACAGACGCATCGCCGGCCGATAGCGCCGACAGGACCGGGTCGAACGCGCCGAACACCCGCTGGCGGTCGTGGTCGGCGGCATGGCCGAGGTGATAGCCGACGACGCTGTGGTTCCCGAATATGAGTCTTGGCGTCGAGACACACGGGACCTCGCCGCTGGCGAGGCCGTACGTGACGACGCGGCCACCGGGTGCGAGGGCGTCAAGACTCGCCTCGAAAGCGTCGCCGCCAACGCCATCCAGTACCAGATCGACGCCCGCGCCGTCCGTGGCGGCGTCCACAGCGGCCGTCAGGTCCCGGTCGACGTAATCGATCGTCTCGTCAGCGCCCAGTTCGCTGACGAACGCCCGTTTCTCGGCGGTGCTCGCCGCCCCGAGAACGCTCGCGTCCGTTTGTGTCGCGGCCAACTGGACCGCGGCGGAGCCGACGCCGCCGGCCGCCGCGAGCACGAGGACGGTCTCGTTGCCGCCGAGCCCGCCCCACCCGAACAGCGTGTTGTGCGCGGTCAGCCACTGTATCGGGACGCCGGCGGCCGCACGAAGCGAGAGTCCATCGGGGACGCGCCGAACGCGGTCTTCGCCGGCGACGACCGACTCCGCGTACCCGCCCCGCAGGACGTACGCCATTACCCGGTCCCCCTGTTCGAGAGCGACCCCGTCGCCGGTGGCGTCGACGCGGCCAGCGACCTCGATACCGGGGATGTACGGCGGCGACGGCCCGCCAGGGTACGTGCCGCGGCGCTTGGCGATGTCGGCAAAGTTGACGCCGGCCACGGCCACGCGGATCCGAATCTCGCCGGATCCCGGGTCGGGCCGCGGCTGTGTCGTGGTGGCGAGGACGGACGAGTCACCGTGCTCCGCGACGTGGACGGCTCGCATAGGGCACCGATACACCGGACCTGGGAAAACCACTGTGGAACGGCGCTGCGCGACAGAGAACTACAGCCCGTCAGTGATGTGACCGGCGACCCGCGCAGTCGTGCGGGCGTTCGCGCGTCGGTGATCGAAGACCGTCCGCGCGTCTGCGGCGGCATCCTCGTCCCGACTGAACGCAACGGCCGGGTAACGAACGTCGCTCAGCACGAGCGGTTCGGGCGGGGCCGGCGGGACGCCGTCGGGGCCGCTGACGGGTTCCGGCGAGAGGACACGGTCGACCTTCGACAGCGGGGCGGAGCCGTCCGCGACAGCCGCCGCGAGCGCGACGAGCCGCCGGACCAACTGGCGGCAGAACCCGCCGGCCGTGAACCGAGCGACGAGGAACTGGCCGTCCCGCGTCCAGTCGATGTCCACCGTCCGCTCGGTTCCGGTGTCGTCCGACGTGAGGTTGTGGAAGTCGTGGGTCCCAGCGAGCGCGTCGACGGCATCGGCCCACCGCTCGTCGTCGACGGGTCGGTCTGCGTCCGTCGGCGCGTACAGGTAGTAGGTGTATGTGCGTTCGGCGGCGTCGTGGGTCGCGTGGAAGCCGTCGGGGACGTCGGCGCTGGCCCACACGCGAACGTCGTCGGGGAGCTCGCCGTTGAACGCCGTCGGCGAGAGCCACGCCGGCGCGTCGAAGGCGACGGTCTGTGCCCGCGCGGACACGCCGGCGTCAGTCCGACCGGCAGCGGCGTAGCGCTCGGGCAAGCCGTCGCCGCGCTCGCAAACGCCGAGGTGGACGAGCGCTGAGCGAAGTCGCCCCTCGACGGTGTCGACATCGGGCTGGCGCTGGAACCCGTGATACGGTCGGCCGTCGTAGGCCACGCGATAGGCGCGCATACCGATGTAACGACTGCGAGCCACTTGTCTCGCCCGAATCTCAGTGGCTGGGAAGGATAGACGAACTTAGGCATGCTGAGAACAAAGGAGTGAGTATGTCCAACGCCGCCGCGGCGGATCACGAGTTCCCCCGCCCGCCCGAAACGTTCACCGACCACGACGGGCGGACGGTGACAATCGAGGCCTATGACGGCGACATCGACCCACTGGTGGAGATGTATGCTGACTTCGGGACCGACTCCCGGTCACAGGGCGTGCCACCACGGACTGAAGCAGACATCCGCGACTGGCTGCCAAATCTTGTCGAAGACGGCCTGAACGTCGTCGTCTGGCACGAGGGGCAAGCCGTCGGCCACGCCGTCCTCGTCCCGTACCAAGACACCTCGGAACTGGCGATTTTCGTCCATCCGGACTACCAGCACGCCGGCATCGGCTCACAACTCATCCGCGTGCTCCTTGGATACGGGCAGGAGAACGGGCTCGACCGCGTCTGGCTCTCCGTCTCGAACACGAACCACGTCGCCCGAGCACTGTACGAATCGGTTGGCTTCGAAACAATCGCCAAAGAGCGCGTGGAGATGGAGATGGAGCGGGCACTCTGACCGGCCACCCTTGCGGACGGCCCACACAGCGATAAATAGCGGCCACGCGAAAGTGGTGTATGGACCTCGCCTCGCACCCGGAGACACTGACTTGCAAGGCGTGTGGCACGGTAATCGAGGACGCTGGCTACCTCCCGGCGACCGAGCGGAACGGGACGTACCACCCGCTGGTCGACGCGGCGGTCTGTGACGCCTGTGGCTTCAACGACATCGGAATGGCTGGCTGTGCGCCCGAACTCGACGACGTGGTTGATCCAGGACCGGACGATACGCTTCTGTACGTTCGCCTCACTGACAGTGGCATCGAGGTCGTCAGCGCGAAGGAGTGAAATGTCGAGTGTCTCGCACTGGCCGCCCGCCTGCGGTACGGCCCGAATACGATGGCCGTCACTCGGTTTCGAGACTGACTTCTCTGTCGGTCTCACGGACCTCCTTCTCGGTTCCGCTGTTCGCCGAGAGCGATTCGGTCTCAAGCAGCCGGTCAAGTCGCCGTTCGAACTCGCTGTCGGTCAGTTCGCCGCGGGCGTAGCGCTCGCGGAGGTGGTCGACCGGGTCCACCGGCGACTCCGCTGGGGCAGGTACGGCTGTTTCGTCCGTCTCTGACTCGTTCTCCGGGGACTCAATCATCGGCAGTTCCGAACCCAACAGGGCGACGAGCGGGGCCAGAATGAACCAGCCGAGGATTATCGACACCGGTGCGATGACGTTGCCGAGGCCGGCCGCCCCGCCGAGCATGGCGACGCCCGTCGACAGTATCACGATGGCGGCGACGAGCTTCCACCTCGGGAGGGCGATGGAGGGGAGCTGCATGTCGGACAATCAACACGGCGGTCGCAAAAAGCTACTGTCGTCGGTCGGCCGCTCGGCCGCGCTATTCCGTGAAGTCCTCGAACGTCGGCCGTTCGTGGTCGCCGGGGAACTCCGAGAGCGGGACGCTGACCTGCTCGCCGTCGTCCATCTCCTTGAGCGTCACCTCGTCGTTTTCCAGGTCTTGCTCGCCGACGATGACGACCGTCTCGGCGTTGATGCCGTCGGCGTAGCCCATCTGCGCGCCGAAGGAGCGGTCGGCGACATCGCTCTCGACGACGTGGCCCCGCTCGCGCAGGTCACGGGCGATGCGGGCCGCCGTCGGCCGCGTGTCGCCGACCTGCAGGACGTAGTAGTCCGTCGACAGCTCCTCGGCGGGCCAGACGCCGGCCCGCTGGCAGAGCAACTGAAGGGTGGCGTGGCCGGGCGCGAACCCGACGGCCGGCGTCGACTGGCCGCCGAAGCCCTCGATGAGGTCGTCGTAGCGGCCGCCGCCGAACACCGAGCGAGAGACCTCGCCCGTCGAATCGAAGCACTCGAAGACGACGCCGGTGTAGTAGTCCAGCCCGCGCGCGGTCGTCAACGAGACGGTGAGGTGCTCGCGGACGCCGAAGTCCTCGGCCCCGTCGAGCACTGCCTGAAGATTGTCGGTCGCCGCGCGGACATCCTCGGAGCCGGTGAGGTCCGCAAGCGCGTCGATTTCCTCGGCGTCGATCTGCAGCATCTCGTCGAACTTGTCGGCCTGCCCGTAGTTGAGCCCCGCTTCGACGAGCGCATCGAGGTAGTCGTCGTGGTCGACTTTCGCCCGCTTGTCGACCGCGCGTATCGCCTCGGGCACGTCCACGTCAGCCCCGAAGGACTCCAGCACGCCAGCGAGGATGTCCCGGTGGGAGACGCGGATCTCGAAGTCCTCGCCCGTTAGCCCGAGGTCGGTGAGCATGTCCACGGCGACGGCCAGAATCTCGGCGTCGGCCGTCGGCTCCGCCGACCCGAAGATGTCGACGTTAGTCTGGTAGAACTCCCGGAACCGGCCCTGCTGGGGTTCCTCGTAGCGCCAGAACGGCCGCGTCGACACCCACTTGATTGGCTTCGAGAGCTCCTGTTGCTTGGCGACGAACATCCGTGCGACGGTCGGCGTCAGCTCCGGCGTGAGCGCGACCTCGCGCCCGCCCTTGTCCTCGAAGCTGTACAGTTCCTCGACGATCTCCTCGCCGCTCTTGTCGACGTACATCTCGGTCGGCTCGAGAGCCGGCGTGCCGATCTCCCGGAAGCCGTAGCGCTGTGCGACGTCTTCCAGCGTATCCATGGCCCACCGCCGAGCCTGCATCTCCTCGGGGTAGAAATCACGAAAGCCCTTGACGGAGTCGTACATGTCCGCGTCTACAGCGAGGGCGCGCTTGAACCTGTTCGTTCACGCCGGCCGTGACCCTCGAACACGCGCCAATACCTACCGGTAGAGACCCACTAAGACGCCGAAACACTGCTGGTTTCGCCGACAGTCTGTCCGTAACAGGGATATCGACTACCACGCGCTGGCGGCGATAGCGATAGAGACCGGCTATACGGTAGATGGTACGCGTTAGAGAGCCGACAACAAAGGGAGACTCTGACGGGCGTGTCTGTATGGGATGGGCAGTGAATCGGTGGACGCCGCGCGGGGTGAGACAGTGACGCAGCGATTCGAGACGGGGGTTCGAGCACTCGACCGGAAATTAAACGGCGGCATTCCGACTGGAAGCCTCGTCACGCTGCTTGCCGAACCGGCGAGCCAGGCGGAGCTGTTTCTCTCCGAGTTCGTCGCCCGGCAGGAGACGGTGTATCTCTCCGGCGAACAGGCACCGACGACGGTCACGTCGGCACTGCGGTCCCAGCGGGGGACCTACGACGATCTCGCAGTCAGCCAACTAGATCGGGAGGCCCCGGTCAGCGATGCGCTCGCCCACGTCGAGGGGCTCACCGAAGAGTCGCTCCTCGTCGTCGACCCGGTCGAACCGCTTGAGCGCGCGGACACGGGAGAGTTTCGGGCCTTCCTCGAAACGCTGCAGGCCAGACTCGCACAGACTGACAGCGTCGCGGTCCTGTACGCGCTCAAACACAGCGCCACGCCGCCACAGCGCCACCGGACAGAGTACACGAGCGACATCGTGTTCGACCTCGAAACGAAGCGAAACGACGACGCTATCGAAAACAGGCTCTTCGTCCCGAAGTTCCGCGGGGGCCGGGCGCTCACCGAACCGATATGCCTCGACCTCACAGATCGCATCAGCGTGGACACCAGCCGGGACATCGCCTAATCTGACGAACGCACGCGCAGGACTCGAACCGCCGACGGCTACCGCAGGCCCTGCACGCGGGACTGCGTGTGCTCGGGGAATACGTCGGCCACGGCACCCTCGCCGTAGCGCTCCCGCAGGAGCGCGCGGAGTTCGACCTCGTAGTCGGCCTTCGGAATCTCGGCGCTGGGACCGCTCTCGACGATGAGTCGGTCGGCGGCCATCGCGTCGATAGCGCCGCGGCCGATGCCAGCAAGCGGCGCGAGGTAGTCCACGCCGAAGCGGTCCTCGACGCTTTGTGCGAGCGGGCGGCCCACCGTCGGCACCCGGTCGTCACGCCGGGTGCCGTCAGCGACGGCGTCGAGTGTGTCGATACCGTCGGCGTCTGCGACCCAGTCAGCGCTGGCGACGGTTTCGACGGCGTGCTCGTGGACCTGCTGGATGCCGTTCCGCGGATAGCCGTCGTCGTACATCTGTTCGACGGCGTCGTGGGCCACGTTCGGGTCCAGATCGACCGTCGCGTGGTCGAAGCCGACGGCCGACGCGCTCTCCCGAGCGGGGTCGGTGTCACAGACGCGAAAGGAGCCGCTGACGAGCGTCACGTCGTAAAAGGGGTCGAGCAAGAGCGCCGCCAGCGTCGAGTCCTTGCCCCCGCTGTACAACAGGGCACACTCCATCTACCGGCGCTTGATGTCGAAGCTCTTGGAGTCGGGCGTCAGCTCCGAGAGGAGCTCCTTCATCTGGTCCTCGTCGATCCGGCCCTGCACGCGGCCGCTCTGGGCCAGCGCGACGACCTGCTGTTCGATCTGCTCCCCGACCTGCGGTTTCGACATCTTGACCGTGTTGAGCCGCTTGCGTGCGCCGTCGGTGAGGTTCTGCTTGAGGACTGCTTGCTTCTGGGCGTCGGCCTGCTGCTTGGCCGCCTCCTGCGCCTCGCCCTCGTCTCCCTGCTGTTCCTTGAGCTGCTCCATCTTCTTTTTCCGGAGTTCTTCGAGTTCCTCCTCGCTGGGGTCGCCACTCATAGTTGTATGAAAGTACTGGAGTCGGTCGGAAAACGATTTCGGAGCAGGGGCTACGGACCGACTGAAAAACAGCGAGAAAGGCGTCAGTTACGCGTAGCGTTCGAGCTCCGGACGGTCGAGTTCCGTCAGGAGGTCGCCTGCGGTGTCGTCGAGGAGACTGCGGCCCTCGCCGGTGATGCGGCGGCCGTCGTTCTCGCTGGTCTCGACGTAGCCAGCGTCTTCGAGCTGCTGGAGCGCCGTCCGGATGATGTTGCCCGAGCCCTTGGTCTTCTGGTGGGGGCGGACGCGGTAGCGGGTCGTCCCCTGCTTCGAGGTGCCGTACTCGGAGCGGAGGGCGTTGACGCCGACGGGGCCGTCGACGGCGACCTTCCGGAGGAGACTGGCCGCGCGTCGCGCCCAGAAGTCTTCCTGCTCAGGAGGGAGTTCGCGGTCGACGCCGGTCTTGGTGTACTCGGCCCAGTCCGGCGCTTCGATGTCGTCTTCGTCTGCGAGCGTCTCCGTGAGTGCCTCGATGAGTTCCTCAGGGGGAACGTCGTAGAGTGTAGCCATTGCAGATTTCTTTCCGTCGCCGTCATTTAAACGCGTCGTTCGCAGTCGGCGGGCGTGAACCGTTCACTCGCCCGCAGGGCAGCGATGATGCCACCCACCTCCAGTTGTGAACGGTCGTCACTCTTCGGGCGATGCGGCCCGGTCGACGCCGAGCGCGGTAGCGACGCCGCCACCGATGACCGTCGGCAACAGGTAGCTCCCGACGCGGTGGATCAACACCGCCGAGGTGGCGAGGGCGGCCGAAACCGTGGCTGTCGAGACCAGTAGCGTCACGAGAACCGTTTCGATAGCGCCGGACCCACCGGGGAGCGGCACGACGCTGGCGATGCTCGCGACGGGGACGACGAGCAGGACGACCTCGACCGGCACCGGCGTCCCCACGGCGTACAGCGATGTCCACAGCGAGGCCGATAGACAGGCCCAGCCGAACGCCGAAAGCCCAAAGGTCTGGAGGACTGTCCGCCGGTCCGTCGCGATGCGTTCGATGGCTGAGAAGAACCCCTCGATTCGCCCCTCGATGTTGGCCGCGGACGGCGGTGACCACCGGGGCACGATATCCGACAGCGTAGCGAGGGCCGGTGCGACACCGCGAGTGATCGCCGCCTGAACACGGTACCGGTGTCGCCAGCCCAGGACAGCGGCAATGGGGATACCGACCGCGAGTACCGCGACAGCACCGGCGGCAAACGCCAGGTTCCGGGTCAACTGGACCGCACCGGCGGCGACAAACGTGAAGCCGACGATGGCGTAACCGACCGACGGCAGAAAATGGACCGTGTCGACGGTGGCGATAGCCGCCAGCCCGGTCTCGTACTCGGTGTCGGCGGCCGTCGATATCAGCAGCGCGCTCAGTGGCTCGCCACCGGCCTGACCGAAGGGCGTGACGTTGTTCGAGAACACGGCGGCGACGAACACGAGAACGGCAGTGTGTGGCGCCACCGGCGCTCCGAGCGCTTGCAGGACTGTCCACAGCGCCAGCCCCCACGAGACGAGCCAGAGCATGGCGATGCCCGCGACGGCGAGAAGCGCCCCCGGATCTGCCGTCGTGAGCGCGTCCAGCGTCTCGCTGATGCCGACGAGCCACACCAGCCCCGCGAGGACGGCGAGCGCCGCCGCGAACCCGGCGACCGTCGCCAACCGGTTCCCATCCATGTGGATGGGATTGTCAGTCTCCGGTTTCAACCCACCGACCCTGTCCCGCCAACCGATATCCGCGGGGGTTTTGCCCCGGGACACCGACGACCGGGTATGGACGAGCGGGCTGCACTCGCCGACCTCGCCGACCGGCTTCCCGACGCGGGCGACGACTGCGCCGTCGTGGACGGGCAGGTCATCACGACCGACATGCTCCACGAGCGGACGGACTTCCCGACGGGGACGACCCGCTACACGGCCGGCTGGCGGGCCGTCGCCGCCTCGCTATCGGACGTGGCCGCCATGGGAGCCGACGCGAGCGCCGCGGTGGCTGCGTACGGCGCACCGTCGTTCGAAGCGGACGAACTCGCGGCGTTCGTCGACGGCGCACAGGACGTGTGTCACGCGGTCGACGCGGAGTACGTCGGCGGTGACCTGGACAGCCACGACGAGTTCACCGTCGCGACGACAGCTATCGGGGCCACCGCGGACCCGGTCCGGCGTTCGGGCGCGACACCCGGCGACGCGGTCTGTGTCACCGGAACGCTGGGCCGGTCAGCCGCCGCCCTCGAACTGTTCGACCGGGGCGACACTGGCCGGGCGAACGAGCTGTTTCAGTTCGAACCCCGCGTGCGTGCAGGCGTCGCGCTCCGAGCGCACGCGACGGCGATGATGGATTCGAGCGACGGCCTGGCCCGCTCGCTTTACCAGTTGGCCGAGGCCAGCGGTTGTGGGTTTGCTATCGAGAAACCGCTCCCGATAGACGCGCAAGTCGACGCGCTCACCGAGACGCCACAGGAACGACGGGAGCTGGGCGTGTTCTTCGGCGAGGACTTCGAGCTGGTCTGTACGCTGCCCGAGTCCGACGTGTCCGAGGCCAGACAGGCCGTGCCGTGCCCGCTCCACCGGATCGGAACGGTCACCGACGGCGGCGTCACGCTCGACGGCGAAGCGCTGCCGGACCGAGGCTACTCACACTGAGAACGGCCAGATCGCGACGCGAGCTAACGGTCAAATCGCACTTATCTCGAACGGAACCGGCGTGAAACAGGCCAGTCCCAGTAGGAACGTAAACAGGCCCAGGAGCATCCGCCGTCGGTCCAGCGTCGCGTCCACGGTCGGTCTGGCAGGACCAGCATACGCGAGCCCAGTAGCGAACAGGCCCCAGAACACCCACAGCCCCCAGACGCCGAAGCCGACCGGCGGCGGGTCACGGGTGAAATACAGGTAGCCGGCGAGTGCGAACAGCGCGCCGGGAACGGCGGCGGCGACGGTTTCCTGGCGCTGTCCGACGATGGACCGCACGATGTGGCCACCGTCGAGTTGCCCGACCGGGAGCAGATTCAGGAACGTGAAGAACATCCCGGCCCAGCCGGCGAACACGATCGGGTGGACCGACTCGCCGGGACCGACCTCGGTCCCGAGTCCCAGCGTGTTCACCAGGGCCTCCAGCGCCTGGAACAGCAGCGGATAATTGAACGTGATGATGACGCCGGTGTCGCTGTTTGCCACACGTTCCGGAACCGTAATCGGATCTATCGAGAGGCCGATGACGGTGACGACGGTCGTCGCGACGAGGCCGGCGAGCGGGCCGGCGACGCCGATGTCGAACAGCGCCGTTCGGTCGGGGATGCGCCCGCGGATGTTGATGACCGCCCCCATCGTCCCGAGATACGAGGGAAACGGGATGAAGTACGGAAGCGTCACGTCGACGCCGTGGTAGCGGGCCGCGGCGTAGTGGCCCAGTTCGTGAATACCGAGCACGCCGAGCATCGCGACCACGAACGGCCAGGCCTCGAAAATCCGAAGCGGTGCCTCGGCGACCGGGATGTAGTACCAGGCGCTCGCCCCGACGTAGAGGGTAGAAGCGATGGTCGCGAGCAGGAGCCCGATGTTGAGCCACGGGATGCCGCCAGCGCCCGTGTCGGCGGGCTCCGCCACCAGCGCGTACTGGTTCGGGCGCGGCTTCAACGCATCACCGGAGGCAGTAATCGAATCATCGACCGCTGGACCACCGACAACAGTAGTTCCACCGTTGCTCGTCGCGGTAGTCGCATCGGTCGATTCGGGGTCGAGTTCTTCGAGCCGAACGTCGTAGCCCCGCTGTCGGAACACCGGCCTGAGTTGCTCAGCGACTGCGTCCGGAGGCACCAGCGGGTCGCCGATGTACTTGACAGTTCCGCCCGTCCGCCGCACTGACGAGACGGAAAACACGCCGGCCAGTCGGTCAGGCGACGGCGGATCGGCGGCGGAACCACTCATCGACTATGCGTAAATGGTGCGGGCACAAATACTCCGCGAACGATCACACGGCTGGCAGGTGAAACCGTCCGAGAAATGTACGCGGGGACCAGTCGCCTACGCCGGCTCGATACGCCAGGTGGTCGCGCTCGTGTACGACCACTTCTCGACATTGATCTCGGATGCGCTGTCCTTGAGCTTGACCATCAGGGCACCGATCTCCTTGGGAGAGAGACCGACTTCGTCAGCGATGAACTTGCTCTTGAAATACATCTCGCCGTCACTTGCCTTCTCTGCGAGGAACGACTTCAGTCGCTCTTCTTTGGAGGGCTCTTCCTCGCCGGAGGGCGTTGCAGTAGCGCTCATCTTTGTCACCTCACTTCTCCGTAACCCCGCCGGGAGTATATAAAGGAAGGAACCTTCAGGTCACTTCGGTCACTTTCAGGACAAATCGAGCTAAAACGCATTTTTTACGACGGTTTCAGATTCTTTTAGACGTTTTACAAAGCTTTCTCAGCCCATAGATTGCTTCTCGTGTCGGCGTGTTTTGAACGGTCTGTAAAAGAGGAATATCACCTTCTGGGGCACCAGTAAACGGCATATTTCGCCGATAGAGTGGCAGAACCGTCAGACGCGTGTCAGCGCGTCAGGCACGCGTCACACGGTTGTCTGCTCCGAGCCCAGTCGACAGCAGTCGCTGTGGGGACCAGAAAGGACGACCTAGAGAGACGGCGACCAGTGGCCTTGACAACCCTTAAGAGTGCATCGCGGTTACGGCGGGCTAATGAAAGTCGTCGTCTCCATTGGCGGAAGCGTACTGGCCCCGGACCTCGACGCGGACCGGGTCGCCGCCTACGCCGACGCCATCCAGTCGCTCGATGCACAGGGGCACACGCTCGGAACCGTCGTCGGCGGCGGACCGACCGCCCGCGACTACATCGGCAGCGCTCGTGACCTCGGCGCGAACGAGATCGAACTCGACCAGCTCGGCATCGCCGTCACGCGGTTGAACGGCCGGCTGCTCATCGCCGCCCTGGACGACCGCGCGGCACCGACGCCTGCTGAGAGCTACGACGAGGGCCGGGAAGCCATCCGTCGCGGGGACATCCCCGTCCTCGGCGGCATCGTCGCGGCACAGACCACCGACGCCGTGGCGGCCGCCTTCGCGGAGTACGTGGGCGCGGACCTGCTCGTGTACGCGACGTCGGTCCCAGGCGTCTACGACGCCGACCCGAACGAGGACGACGACGCGACGCAGTTCGACGAACTCGGCGCGGACGAACTCGTCGACGTGATCGCCGACATCGAGATGGACGCCGGCAGCAGCGCTCCCGTAGATCTGCTCGCCGCGAAGATCATCCAGCGGTCCGGCATCCGGACAATAGTGCTCGACGGTACCGACCCCGAACGCGTCGTGCGCGCGGTCGAGGACGGCGAGTTCGAAGGGTCCGAGATCCTCCCGGAGGCATAGATGGCGGAAGACCCCTACGAGGTCGGCCGCGGCGGTGGCCGTGCCTTCTGGGCCGACTCCGTCGCCGACGCTATCGAGGCGCGCGACCCCGACGAGCCGATAGTCATCAAAGGCGGCGTCTCCCCCTCGGGCGTCCCCCACATCGGCCACTTCAACGAGATTATGCGGGGCTACTACGTCGCCGAGGCCCTGCGGGACCGCGGCCGCGAGGTCCGGCAGGTGTTCACCGCAGACGACAAGGACCGACTCCGGGCGGTGCCCCGCCAGCTCGCCGACCTCGACTGGAACGTCGTCGGCCTCGGCGAGGTCGACGCCGGCGCGCTCGGGCGGAACCTCGGGAAACCGTACACCGATATCCCGGACCCATTCGGCTGCTGTGACTCCTACGGCGCCCACTTCACGACGCTCCTGCGAAAAAGCGCCGAGCTGGTCGGGGTGAACGTGGAGTTCGTCTCGAACACCGAGCTGTACGCCGACGGCGAGTTCGAGCCCGTGACGCGGCGCGTGCTGGAACGCGCCGATCGGGCCCGCGACGTGCTCGCAGAGTACCAGAACAAGGTCGACGACGACTACGTCCCGTTCCTGCCCCAGTGTGCCGACTGCGGGAAGATAACCGAGGGCGTCACGGCGGTCGACCTCGACGCCGGAGAAGTCGAATACGTCTGTGAGGACGTCGAGGCCGGCTATCAGACCATCGAGGGCTGTGGCCACGAGGGGACGGCGACGCTCCGGGACGGAAAGCTCCCGTGGCGCTTCGAGTGGCCCGCCCAGTGGGAGATTCTGGGCGTCGACTTCGAGCCCTTCGGCAAGGACCACGCCGAGGGCTCCTGGCCCTCCGGCGAAGACGTCGCCGAGAACGTGCTGGACATCCAGCCCCCGGTCCCGATGGTGTACGAGTGGTTCACGCTCGACGGCGAACCGCTCTCCTCCTCCTCGGGCAACATCATCACCGTCGACGAGGTGCTCGATATCCTCGAACCGGAGGTGTTCAAGTACTTCTTCGTGAAGGACCCCCGGAAACAGCGGGACTTCTCCGTCGAGAACGTCGACCAGCTCGTCGACGAGTTCGACCGGTTCGAGCGGCGGTACTTCGGAGAGGCCGAGGCCAGCGAGGACGACGCGGAACTCGCCGAGCGAGCCTATCCGATGGTCGTGGACGAACCGCGTGAACAGCGGGTTCGAATCCCCTACACGTTCGCCGCCGTGCTCGGGATGACCGACGACCCGGCGCTTCGGGAACAGATCGCCCGGAAGGAGGGCCACATCCCGGATGACGCACCAGAGTGGGCTGTCGAACAGGCGCTCGCCCGCGTTGAGCGCGCCCAGGAGTGGGCCAGCCGCACTGACAACGAGTTCAACTACGAACTCAAGCGAACCGAGATTCCGGACGTGTCCTTCGACGACGAGACGGCGGCCGCGCTGGACGAACTGGCCGATTTCATCGCCGAGGGCCACGACGGCGAGGCGATTCAATCCGAGATCTACGAGACGGCGAAGCGAAACGACATCGATATCGGCGAGTTCTTTTCAGCCGGCTACCAGCTCCTGTTCGACGACACCGAAGGCCCGCAGCTCGGGACGTTCATTGCGAAACTGGATCAGGAGTTCGTTGTGGAGCGGCTCCGCCGGAACGAGTAGTCCCGGGGTAGGCGGGTCCTACCCACCCGTAACAGCCTATTGAAACGGCGACTTCAGGGCGACTGTTCCTGCGTGTCTACCCGTTCGAACATCGGTCCGAGACGCTCGTCGTAGCAGTCCTGACAGACGTACGCGTCGATGACGCCAGTCTCGCTGTGAGTGTGAATCATCGCGTGGACGGTAGCGTCGAACGGGACCGTCTCGCCACAGATACCGCAAGTTTCTGGCATTGTCCGGCACCTGCTTGGGATACGTTCGCACGATACATAGAACGGGTGGTTCGTACACTCTCTCAAGTCAACGGGGCGTCACCAGTACGGGGACGTCGGCGGTTCGGAGGAGTTGCGACGTGACGCTACCGAGCAGCTGGCGCTTCAGGTTCGAACGGCCGTGAGACGCGATAACGACGAGGTCGATGTCCCGGTCGGAAACGTACTCACGGATACCGGTGGCGACACCGTCGAGCGAGGTCGTCCGTTCGACGGCGGTTTCAACCGATACGTCCGGGGCCGTTCTTTTGAGTTCGTCAGCGGTTGCTGCGACGGCGTCACGCCCGTTCTCTTCCAGTCGTTCGATGAACGTCTCGTTTAGCCCGCCGGCGTTGAACGCCCCGCCGGCGGCCTGGATATCGACGACGTTGAGGACGTGTACTGTCGCGTCGTAACAGTCTGCAACCGCCGCACCGTGTCGTGTCGCCGTTTCGGCGTTCGCGCTGCCGTCAGTCGTGACGAGTATCCGCGAGTAATCGAATCCGGTAGTTCCCGTCTCCTCCGCCCCCGAAACGACGAGCACAGGCAACGCAGTTCGGTGCAGGACCTGTTCAGTAACCCCGCCGAGGAGGCGCTTCCCGAGGCCGGTCATTCCCTGTCGACCGAGGACGATGAGTCCTGCGTCGGTTTCGCGGGCGTACTCGTCGATCTGCACGCTCGGTTTCCCCGCCAGAAGTTCCGTCGTGACAGGATGGCCGATATCGGCGGCGAGCGATTCGATGTCCGCGAGGACGGACTCGCCGTGTTCGCGGAGATGTCCGCTTTCGCGGTCCGTTCGCGTGAGCCTACGTGCTCGCTGGTCGACGACGTGAACCGCCTCGGCCGTTGCATCAAAGTCCCTGGCCAGTGCGAGGCCGCGCCGCGCGGCTGCCGTGGATTCGTCGCTCCCGTCGACGGGAATGAGAATGTGGTCGTACATTGTGTGGTCGTTTGCGGCGCGGTCACTTCACCGTTGGCCGCTGGGCGGCGACGGTGTGTCCCAAACCAAACCCTCTTGCTTGGCTAAACCTAGTTTCGGGTAAATGGTGAGTACGCTGACGTGGGTCCTTGCGGGCCTTGTCGCTTACACCCTCCTCGCGATGGCGCTACGGACCCGCGGCGTTGTCCCCGATTATATCCGTTTTAGCGGCCCGATTACGACGATCCACACGCAGAAGGGCAAGGCCGTGCTCGACTGGCTCGCACGGCCAAAGCGGTTCTGGCGGGCCTGGGGGAACCTCGGCGTCGGGTTCGGACTCGTGGTGATGGTCGGCTCCTTCCTCCTCGTCGCGCTCGGGGCCTACCAGGCACTCGTCAACCCACAGCCCTCCGCACTGAACGAACCGCGGAACGCGCTGGCGATCCCCGGCGTTAACGACTTCCTCCCGCTGTCGGTCGCACCCGAGATCGTGCTCGGGTTGTTGCTCGGCCTCGTCGTCCACGAGGGCGGCCACGGGCTCTTCTGTCGCGTCGAGGACATCGACATCGAGTCGATGGGGCTGGCCTTGCTGGCGATCATCCCCATCGGCGCGTTCGTCGAACCCGACGAAAACGAACTCCTGCGCTCTGATCGCGGCGCACAGGCCCGAATGTACACGGCCGGCGTGACCAACAACTTCGCGCTCGCGATCATCACGCTCCTGTTGCTGTTCGGGCCGGTCGCCGGCGCTATCGCCGTCGTCGACGGCGTGCCAGTCGGGAGCCCGATCAACGGAACCCCCGCCGCTGATGCGGGTATCGAGTCAGGCGATGTTATTACGGCGGTCAACGGCCAGTCGGTCGAGAACCAGCAGGAACTCGAATCGGTGCTCGCCGAAAGCGACGCACAGACTGTCGAAGTGGCCCGTAAGGATGCCGAAACAGTCACCGTCGAGCGGTCCGTCGTCGTCTCGGCGGCCCTCCAGAGCGCGCCGCTTGGAACCGGTGAGACGATTGTCTCTGTCAACGGGACTGCCGTGGCTACCAGCAGTGAGTTCGAACAGGCGGCTCGAAACCATCCCGTTGCGACAGTCGAAACTGAGTCCGGGGAGACGGTCACGACCCCGCTCGGCGCATACGTCCTGGTCGCCGAGGACGGCCCGCTCGCCGGGGAAGGGGCACCGAGCGGCGAAGGCATGATAATCACCGAGGTCAACGGGGAGCGGACGCACAGCGGGACGGCGCTGATGCAGGCGCTTGAGGGCGGCGAACCCGGTGACCGGGTGTCGATCACCGGCTATGTCGACGGTGCACGCGAAACCTACGAGGTGACGATGGCCGAGAGCGAGCAGGTCGACAACGGAATCATCGGCGTCAGCATCCAGCAGGGTATCAGCGGCATCCAGGTCAGCGACTTCGGCATCGACGCCTACCCCGCGGCTGCGTTCCTCGAATTCATCGGCGGGTCCCCGGACGAACCCACGTCAGTCTCCGAGTTCTCGTTCGCCCAGCGGATTTTCAGCACCCTCTTGCTCCCCTTCATCGGCGTCGCCGGCGGGTTCGGCTACAACTTCGCCGGCTTCACCGGCATCGCGACGAACTTCTACACCGTCCAGGGCCCGCTCGGGGCGCTCGGAACGACGCCGGTGTTCCTGCTCGCGAACGTCCTGTTCTGGGCCGGCTGGATCAACCTCGTCATCGGCCAGTTCAACCTCATCCCGACGTTCCCGCTCGACGGCGGCCACATCCTCCGGGCCGCGACCGAGTCGTTCGTTTCGCGGCTCCCCGTCTCGGACGGGCGGCGGGTGACGACGGCCGTCTCAATCGCGATTACGGTGTCAATGATCAGCGGCCTCCTGTTGATGGTGTTCGGGCCGCGGCTGCTGACCTGATACGGACTGCTGTCCCTGTTTCTCTCGGCGACCGCCCGACTAGCGGCGGTCGATGTGAATCTGACGTACAGGAGTCCGTCTAACATGGTCGGGGTTTCGTTACCCATTTACTCCCCGCCGCGAAAGCCGAGCGTATGTTCCTGCAGCTCCGTGCGGAGGTCGAGGACGCCCTCGCCGACGCACTCACAGCCCTCGACCTGCCGGCCGAGGACCTCGGTATCGAGGAGCCGCCGGAGGACGTCGACGCCGTGTTAGCGTCGAGCGTCGCCTTCCGGCTGGCCGGCGAGGTCGGTACCGCGCCGCCGAACGTCGCCGGTGACATCGCCGAGGCGATCCACGCCGACGACCTCACCTACGTCAGCGACGTGACGACACAGGGGCCGTACGTCAACTTCCTCCCGAGCGAGGCGTACTTCGCCGAGACGCTCGAATCCGTCACAGACGGCTCGTTCGGGCGGCTCCCCGACCGCGACACCAGCGTCGTTGTCGAGCACACCTCCGCGAACCCGACCGGCCCGGTCCACGTCGGACGAGCGCGCAACCCTATCATCGGCGACGCCGTCGCCCGCGTGCTCGATTACGCCGGCTACGACGTCGACCGCCACTACTACGTCAACGACGCGGGCCGCCAGATCGCCGTGTTCACCTGGGCCTACGAGACCTTCGACGAGGATGACCTGCCCGAACCCGAACGGGAGTCCCCGGAGTACGAGATGGTCCGGTACTACCGCAAGGGCAACACCGTCCTCGAAGAGGGCGACCCGGAGGAGGTCGAGGCGGCGGAGGCCGAGGTCCAGTCGATTCTGCAGGGCCTCGAAGACGGCGACGAGGAGACCTACGAGCGCGTCGCCGAAGTCGTCGACACCGTGCTGGGCGGGATGCAGAGCACGCTCGGCCGCCTTCCGGCCGAGTTCGACGAGTTCGTCAAGGAGACGCGGTTCATGCGCAACGGCGACACGGACGATCTGGTCGACCGACTGAAGGACCTCGACTGCGCCGTCTACGAGGAGGACGCCTGGCAGCTCGACCTGCCCGACTTCGAAAAGAACCTCGTGTTCCTGCGCTCCGACGGGACCTCGCTGTACACCACACGGGATCTGGCCCACCACGAGTGGAAGTTCGACACCTACGACCGCGCCGTCACGGTGCTGGGCGAAGACCACAAGCTGCAGGCCGACCAGCTCTCGGCGGCGCTGGAACTGCTCGACAACGACACCGACCAGCTCCGGCAGGTGTTTTACTCCTGGGTGAACCTCCCCGAAGGCGGGATGAGCACGCGCGAAGGGACCGGTATCGACCTCGACGACCTGCTGGATGAGGCTATCGACCGCGCGCGCGAAGAGGTCGAGTCCCGACTGGACGACCGGACTCGCGGCGACCTCGACGAGGACGACATCGACCGCATCGCCCGACAGGTCGGTATCGGCGCGGTGCGCTACGACATCGTCTCGAAGCAGCCGACGAAGGGCATCACCTTCGAGTGGGACCGCGCGCTGGACTTCGAGGCCCAGTCCGCCCCCTACGTCCAGTACGTCCACGCGCGCTGCTGTGGCATCCTGGGCGACGTGGAGGCCGACATCCCAGCCGAACCCGACCTCGACCCGCTGTCGGAACCGGAAGAGCGGGACCTGCTCCGCGAACTAGCCCGGTTCCCCGCCGTCATCGAGGCGGCCGCGGACGACCTGACGCCCCACACCGTCGCCACCTACACCCGCGACCTCGCCGAAACGTTCAACGCCTTCTACCGGGAGTGTCCGGTTCTCGACGCCGACGACGAGACCCGCGCCGCACGGCTGGCCCTCGTCGACGGGACTCGGACCACGATTGCGAACGCCCTCGACGCGCTGGGCGTCGAAGCGCCGACCTCGATGTAGGAGCGGTCCGCGTCTGGAATCCGGTTAGAGGGGCGATTGCTGGGAAAAATCCGTCGAGCCGGCCTATTTCTGCAGGAACGCGTCGACTTCCGCTGCGATCAGGTCGGGTGCCTCGGCGGGGCCGCTGTGGCTGACGGCATCAAACTCGACGAATCGGCTGTGGGGGAGTGCGTCGTGAACGTCCCGGGCACTCTGCCGGAGGAAGTCCGGCCCGCCGGTGCCGGACAGAACGAGAGTCGGTGCGTCGACATCGAGCCGGTCGGGGAGCCGGTACTGTTCGACGGATCGGTTCATCCGGACGACCTCCTCGGCGAGGTCCACGCAGTCGGGCCAGACGGGCCACTCCGCCAGCCAGGCGTCGAGGTCGTCGATACCGTCGGGGTGGAGGACCTGTTCGACGTAGCGTTTCACCGCTTCCTCGCGCTCCCCGTCCCGTATGAGCGACGCCATGCGGTCGGCGAGGTCAGCGTCCGCCCGATACTCGGCGGGAAGCACCGCCGGTTCGTACGCGATGACCGCCTCGACCGGTGTATCCGTCGCAGCCTCGATGGCGGTGAGCGCGCCGTACGAGTGCCCGAACAGGATCGGGTCGCCGTCGACAGCGTCGGCAAGCGCCCGGACATATCGGACCTCACGATCCAGCACCTCGTCGGCGTTTGTTTCCGCCGGGGAGTCGAGACAGGTCCCGAACCCCGGGCGCTGCGGGACGACAGCGCCGTATTCCTCGAACTGTGCGATGACTGGGTTCCAGTACTCCGTGGGAGCCATCCCGCCGTGCAGGAGGAGAAGTGGCTTGCCGTCGCCGTAGCGCTCGAACTCGAATTCAATCTCATCTACGGACTGTGTCGGCTGCATACAACAGTACGGTCGAGCGCAGTCGGGCTAAGCCGTTCTCTCAGTGGTTGGGCCGTTTAAGTGAGGGGCGAAACGAGGCCGGCAGCCACGCCGACGCTCTGTTTCGACAGGCGCTTCAGCGTCGGCAGAGAGCGATGCCGTATGGGGCTCGTCGCAGAATTTCAGATCGGCTGTGAAGCGCTGCCGCTCGTGTCGGTCGCGGATGCGGTCCCCGAAGCGTCGATTACCCTCTCCCTGCAGTACAACCATGGCCGCCACCCGCGGTTCCTCGCTACCGTGACGGGCGGGTCCGAGCAGGCCATCGAGCGGGCATTCACTGATGCCTACGACATACAGGAGTGGACGCAAATCGGGACGGCCGGCGACTCCCGACGGTATCAGGCAGTGCCGGCGCTGAGCTTCGAGGAGCAACTCGGTGGCCAAATCGACGACCTCGACGGGCTCGAAGCACTCGCCGCGGCAGACGCCATCATCGAACGGATAACCGTGACCACAGACGGGTGGGAGCAAATGGGCTGGTTCGCCGACCGAGCGGCGTTCACCGAGTTTTCCTCGTTCTGGCAGCGGAACGCGGAGTTCAGACTGGAGCGGCTGACTCGGGATGCGGAGCCGAAGTCGCCCGGTAACGGACTCACTGACAGGCAACTGGAAGCGCTGCGGACGGCGTACGAGTTGGGGTATTTCGAGATTCCGCGGCGCACATCGCTGGACGCCGTGGCGCAAGAACTGGACATCTCTGCGTCGTCGCTCTCCGAGCGACTGCGCCGGGCACAGACCCAGCTCATTCAGGAAACGGTCGCGACCCTGTGGCCACCGCTCCCGGAATGAGTTGGCACGATGAGACCGAGACAGTGTGACCGAGCGAACCGGCGACGGGAGTGAAAATCAGTTAAACAGACCGAAGACACCGCCGGAGTCCTCGTCGTCGTCGACATCGGAGGTGCCCTCGGTCTCGTCGAGGAACCACTCGTCGTCAAGTATCGTCTCGATATCCGCTTCGGGGCTTTCGCCGTGGAAGAACACGCCTTCCAGCGCCTCGGACAGTCGCTGATAGGCGTCAGCAGCCGTACTCTGGGGGGCGTTGAGCACGAGCGGCTCCTCGGTCGTCGCCTGCGGGTCGTCCGGGATGACCGCAAGCAGCGGGAACTCCATCTGCTCTGCGATGGACGCGACATCCGTGTGGCGGGTTGCACGGTTGATGATCGCGCCGAGAACGGCCCCGTCGATTCGGTCCGCTAGCTGGGCTGTTTTGACTGTATCGCCCACCGCAACGTCATCGGGAGTCGTGACGAGGACGATGCCGTCGGCCAGCCCCAGCGGCACGGCGACCTCGTGGCTCAGTCCAGCCCCGGTGTCGATCAGCACCACGTCGTAGGCGTTTCGGAGCGTCTTGATGACTTTCCTGAGCTTTGCGGGGTCAGCGTCGGCGAACGCCTCCAGCGACTGTTCGCCCGGGATCACCGTGAGGCCGCCCGGCGCGTCAGTCAGGGCCTCACTCACGGCAGCCTCGCCAGCCAGAATCTCGTGGAGGCTCTTTTCCGGCTCCACAGAGAGCATCGAACCGAGGTTCGCCATGCCCAGATCTGCGTCGACGACGGCGACGTCGTAGTCCATCTCCTGAAGGACGGCCCCGAGGTTTACCGCGGTCGTCGTCTTTCCGACGCCGCCTTTGCCGCCCGCAATCGTACACACATACCCCGCCATAGTCTGATTGCTTGGGTACAATGCAGGCAGTCATATAAACCCGACTGTCATTTGTCAGACCGCAAAGGGCCAGGCTACGCCCAGAATAGTCAGTTCCACGGCCAATCAAATCGAACGCTTGTCACACCAGCCGGATCGATGTCACGCTTTCGCAGTTCCGGCACGAGGACCGCTCACTCCGTTCGCGCCCCTCGCTGCTCGCGGGTCGTCCCTCCCCGCTCGCTCATCCGAAGGTCGCGCTTCGCGCGCCCTTCGCTTCTCGCGGCTTCGCCGCTCGATTGATCCGAAACCCTTCGTTTCACTCAGGCTTTCGCTGCTCGCGGCTCATTTCATTCGCCGCTCACTCCTCCTGCGATTCTCGCTCCGCTCGAATCGCACGGCTGTCAACAGGTTCTTACGCCACCTCGGCCAACATAGAGTAATGAGCGAGCAGCAGGAACAGGAACAATCTGACAAGCAGAAATACGAGTTCCGGAAGGTCATAGAGGAACTCAAGGGGTACCAGGGCTCGGGAACCCAACTCGTCTCTATCTACGTCCCCGAGGACAAGCTGATCAGCGACGTCGTCGCCCACGTCACCCAGGAGCACTCCGAAGCTTCGAACATCAAATCGAAGGACACCCGGACGGCGGTGCAGGACGCGCTCACTTCGATCAAGGACCGACTCCGATACTACGACGTGCGACCGCCCGAAAACGGACTTGTCGTGTTCTCAGGAGCGTTCGACACTGGGGGCGGCCGGACCGATATGGTGACCAAAGTACTCGAATCCCCGCCGGACCCCATCGAGTCGTTCCGCTATCACTGTGACTCGGAGTTCCTCACCGAACCGCTGGAGCACATGCTGGCCGACAAAGGGCTGTTCGGCCTCATCGTGCTCGACCGGCGCGAGGCCAACGTCGGCTGGCTGAAGGGCAAACGGGTCGAACCCGTCAAGTCCGCCTCCTCGCTGGTCCCGGGTAAGCAGCGAAAAGGTGGGCAGTCCGCCCAGCGTTTCGCCCGCCTCCGACTGGAAGCCATCGACAACTTCTATCAGGAGGTCGCCGGGATGGCGAACGACCTGTTCGTCGCCGACAGGCACGAGATAGACGGGATTCTCGTCGGCGGGCCCTCACCGACGAAAGACGAGTTCCTCGACGGCGACTACCTCCACCACGAACTGCAGGACATGGTGCTCGGGAAGTTCGACGTGGCCTACACGGACGAGTCAGGGCTGTACGATCTCGTTGACGCGGCCGACGAGGTGCTGGCCGAACACGAGATGCTCCGGGACAAGGAGCTCATGGAGGACTTCTTCAAACAGCTCCACAACGGGGACAAGGCCACCTACGGGTTCGACCAGACGCGCCAGAACCTCAACATGGGCGCGGTCGAACAGCTGCTCATCTCCGAGGACCTCCGGAAAGACGTGGTCGCCTACACCTGCGAGAACGGCCACGACGAGTACGAACTCATCAACAGCAACGCCGGGACAGACGACCACGAGTGTTCCCGCTGTGGGGCCACCGTCGACGCCGAGGACGGCGAGCGCGAAGACGCCATCGACCACCTGATGGAACTGGCCGACCAGCGCGGCACCGAGACGGTGTTCATTTCGACGGACTTCGAGAAGGGCGAACAGCTGCTGACCGCTTTCGGCGGTGTCGCCGGCCTGCTGCGCTACTCGACAGGCGTCTAACGGCCGCCGGTCGTTTTCTTATCTCTGTTTCGTCTTTGACGGAGGGAGCGTCACGGCCAGTGCCGCCGAAACGAGCTACGGGAGACCCGTCTATCGCGGCTCGGGGAACGGCCGGCCTGCCCACTCACAACAGTTGTTCGAGTTGCCGACGGCGACGACCGAGGTCGACGTGGGCCGCCTCCCCGTAGCTGGCGTCAAGACGGTCCAGTACCAGTAGCGGGTCGACGCCCTCGCGCTCGATTCGCTCCAGCAGCGCGGTGATCTCCGCCCGGTGCATCGCGAGCGAATCGAGTAGCCCGACGAGCAACACCAGCGGGACCGCTGCGTCGTCGTCGTCGGGAATCGCATCGTCGAGATCCGTGAAGTTCGGAACAGCCGAGGGAGGTTCCGCTTCCGGTTGAAGAGCTAAACACGACTGACAGACGCTGGCCCCCGGCTCGTTCCCGGGGAGAAACTGCCGGAGGTCGGCCGGGACTGGGAACGAAACGAGGTCGCCGCCGCAGTCGGGACAGGACATACTCAACCACGAGCGGGAAAGCGCAAAAACGATACCGGTCAGGACGGGTCCCCTGTTCAGTCGTCAGCAGTGACCGCTTCGGGCTCTTCTTCCGCTTCCTCTTCGGCCGCGAGCGCGTCTTCCTCTTCTTCCTTCTTGGCTTTGATCTTCTTCATGCGGAAGATCTCTTCGCGCTCCTGCTCTTCGAGTTTCTGCTCGATGTACTCCTGGTTGTCGTAGAGGTCGGGCAGGAGTTTGAATTCGAGGGCGTTGACACGCCGTTTCGTCGTCTCGATCTCTTCGAGCATCTTCTTCATCGCCGTCTCGACCTCGGCGGCGAGGATGATGTTCTCGAGCAGTTCCTCGTAGGCCTCGGCGGCCTCGTCGATGCGGGCCGAGGTTCCCATGACGCCGTAGCCGCGTTCGTCCAGGGACTTTCGGACCTTGCTGGACTCGATCTGCGGGACGACGACGCCCATGATATTCTTGGACTGGGTCGTCAGTTCCGGGTGCTCTTTCAGTGCTGCGGCGGCTCCACGGACGGCCACGTCACCCTCCATCGCCCGGGCCATGTTGATCGCGCGCTGGGCCCGCTCGTAGGAACCGTCGAGGTCTTCACGGACGTCCTGGGCCTGGTCCAGAATGTCCATGAACTCCATGATGAGGCCGTCACGCTTCTTCTCCAGCGTGTCGTGCCCACGCTCGGACAGCTCGATGCGGTCCTCGATCTGCATCAGATTCTTGCGCGTGGGTTTGACGTCCTTAGCCATTACGGGTCCTTTTTCGACGTAGGCAGTTAACGGTTTCCAGTTATTTCGGTCCGCTTCTGGACTGACACCCAAAAAACGAAGTCGGCGAACGGCAGCGGTTAGTCGTCTGCAGGCGTTGCGCCAGTTCCGGTCGTCTCGGCCGCGCCGTCAAGCACGCCGTGGCTCCGGAGCAGGATGATACCGAAGCCGACCTTGGCGGTCAGATCGATGACCATGAAGCCGGCCGTCTCGATGCCGATCCCGACGAGGCCGAGTCCTTCACTGCCGACGAGCCACCAGACCGGGTAGACCAGCCACACGACCGTCACGAGGTTTCGCAGCGTCTTGAACGTGCTACGCGTGTCACTGGGCAGGTCTGCGACCCGGCCGGACAGCGAGGCGAACAGGAAGTACAGCAGGACCAGCAGGAAGGCGGTGCTGATACCCCACCAGACCAGCCGTTCCGCGCCGGCCGACAGCACGCCGCTCCCTGCGCTTAGCGTCGCGACCACACCAGTACCGATCATCAGCACGTCGAGGCTGACGAGCGAGGCGATGGTGTTGCGGTCTGCCCCTGCAAGCAGTCCGAGGTCATACAGCAGTAACGGCGTCGTGAACAGCCAGTCGGTGTATCGCGCCCAGTAGATGGGGTGTTCCGACCCGCCGAATTCGATGAACGTCAGGCCGAATCCGAGTGCCATCGCGAGGTAATTCACGAACGCGATTGCCGTGATCAGTATTGTTGCGATGTAGAACTTCTGACGCCGGCTGTCGGTTTCACCCCAGCCACGCGCGATGAAGTATAGCATGCCGAGGAACATGCCCGCTGTACCTAACCACAGCCATATCGCTTCACTCCCTGGTTCTGGCATAGTGCACTCTATTATAGGAGGTCAACGCTAAACAGTCGCGTACCCAAAATATATGGTAAAAATTGCGAACGGCCGTGAGATATAGGGCCGTTGTCAGGCTTCGGCTTCGACGGCTTCGGCGGTCTCGTCCTCGCGGTAGTGCTCCTCGATGAGGTCCTCGTCGATGCGGTTCAGCGCATCCTTCGGGAGCATCGAGAGCAGGTCCCAGCCGAGTTCGAGCGTCTCGTCGATACTGCGGGACGTATCGGTCCCCTGATCGACGAACTCCTCTTCGAAGCGGTCGGCGAAGTCCAGGTACTTGTTGTCCAGTTCCGACAGCGCCTCGCGACCGACGATGTTGACGAGGTCGCGCAGGTCCTCACCTTCCGCGTAGGCGGCGAAAATCTGGTCTTTCACGTCAGCGTGGTCAGCGCGGGTCAGCCCCTCGCCGATACCGTCGTCCATCAGCCGTGACAGGCTGGGCAGGACGTTGATCGGCGGCGTGATGCCCTGGCTGTTGAGGTCGCGGTCGATGTAGATCTGGCCTTCGGTAATGTACCCGGTCAGGTCAGGGATTGGGTGCGTGTCGTCGTCGCCCGGCATCGTCAGGATCGGGATCTGAGTCACGGAGCCGTCGCGGCCCTGAATTCGACCGGCGCGTTCGTACAGTTGCGCCAGGTCGGTGTACATGTATCCGGGGTAGCCACGTCGGCCCGGGACCTCCTCACGCGCGGCACCGATTTCGCGCAGCGCCTCGCAGTAGTTGGTCATGTCCGTCAGGATGACCAGGACGTGGTAGTCCTTCTCGAAGGCGAGGTACTCGGCGGTGGTCAACGCCAGCCGCGGCGTAATCGTCCGCTCGACGGCCGGGTCGTCCGCGAGGTTCATGAAGACGACGGAGCGCTCCAGCGCGCCGGTGCGCTCGAAGTCGTCCATGAACTCGTTCGCCTCTTCGGCCGTGATACCCATCGCGCCGAAGATGACGGCGAACTCGGACCCCTCGTCGTCCTCGCCTTCCTCCTCTTCCGGCACTGTCGCCTGTCGCGCGATCTGGAGCGCCAGGTCGTTGTGTGGCAGCCCGGAGGCGGAGAAGATCGGCAGCTTCTGGCCGCGGACGAGCGTGTTCATGCCGTCGATGGCCGAGACGCCCGTCTGGATGAACTCCTCGGGGTACTCCCGGGAGTAGGGGTTGATCGCCTCGCCGACGATGTCGCGGCGTTCGTCGGGAACGATCTCGGGCCCGCCGTCGATGGGCTGGCCGGTCCCGTCCATGACCCGCCCAAGGAGGTCCTCGGTGACGGGCATCTTCATCGTCTCGCCGAGGAAGCGAACCGAGGCGTCGCGGTCGATACCCTCGGTCCCCTCGAACACCTGGATGGCGACGTAGTCGCTCGCGGATTCGAGCACCTGGCCACGGCGGGTCTCGCCGTCGCTGAGCTCGATTTCGACGATGTCGTCGTAGCCGACCGGTTCGTCGGTCTCGACGAACACCAGCGGTCCGCTGATCTCCGTGATTGTCTGATACTCTTTCATTGTTAGTACAGCTCCCTGAGCTGTGACTCGATGTCGTCTTCGAGTTCGTCGATGTACTCGTCCCAGTCTTCCTGCACGCCGATACGGTTGAGCCGCGGCGCGGCGTCGATGTCGGTGATCTCCTCGACGGGGACACCGGCATCGAGCGCCTCGAAGGCCGCATCGTTGTACGTCTTGGCGGCGTCCATGATGCGGTAGGTCTTTTCGGGCTCACAGAACGTGTCCACGTCGTGGAAGGCGTTCTGCTGGAGCCACGCCTCGCGCAGATAGCGGGCGATCTCGAGCGTCAGCTGCTGGTCCTCGGGCAGTGCGTCCTTGCCGACGAGCTGGACAATCTCCTGCAGTTCCGCTTCTTCGTCCAGCGTGTCGATAGCCCACTGGCGCGTCTCCGGCCAGTCGGCCCGGACGTTCTCCTCGAACCACGGGTCGAGCTGGTCGCGATACAGCGAGTACGACTCGTTCCAGTTGATCGACGGGAAGTGCCGGCGTTCGGCCAGGTCCGCGTCCAGCGCCCAGAACGTCTTGACGATACGCAGCGTGTTCTGGGTGACCGGCTCGGAGAAGTCCCCGCCAGGCGGCGAGACGGCCCCGATAACTGAGACGGAGCCCTCGGTGCCGTTGATGTTCTCGAAGTACCCGGCACGCTCGTAGAACTCGCTCAGGCGGGCGGAGAGGTACGCTGGGTACCCCTCCTCGCCCGGCATCTCCTCAAGTCGGGAGGAGATTTCGCGCATGGCCTCGGCCCACCGGGAGGTGGAATCGGCCATCAGCGCCACGTCGTACCCCATGTCGCGGAAGTACTCCGCGATGGTGATCCCCGTGTACACGCAGGATTCGCGTGCCGCGACGGGCATGTTCGACGTGTTGGCGATGAGGCAGGTCCGGTCCATCAGCGCGTTGCCGGTGGTCGGGTCTTCCAGCTCCGGGAAGTCCTCGATGACCTCGGTCATCTCGTTGCCACGCTCGCCACAGCCGACGTAGACGACGATGTCCGCGTCGGCCCACTTGGCGAGCTGGTGCTGCGTGACCGTCTTCCCGGACCCGAACGGACCGGGAATGGCGGCCGTCCCGCCCTTCGCAATCGGGAACAGGCCGTCAAGCACGCGCTGGCCGGAGATGAGCGGTTCCGTCGGGGTCTCCTTGTCGACGGTCGGCCGCTGCTGGCGCACCGGCCACTCCTGGTGCATCTGGATCTCCTCGCCGCTGTCCAGTTCGACGACCGTCTCTTCGACGTTGAAGTTGCCTGACTCGATGGCGACGACCTCGCCGCCCTCGGAGTCGGGCGGGACCATCACCTTGTGGTCGATACTCGGCGTCTCGGGGACGGTGCCGACGATGTCGCCGGCCTCGACCTCGTCGCCTTCCTCGACTTCGGGGGTGAACTCCCAGGTCTTCTCCAGGTCGATACCCGGTGCGTCGACACCGCGGTCGAGGAACGCCGACCCCATCTTCTCTTCGAGCACGTCGAGCGGGCGCTGGACGCCATCGTAGATGGCGTCGAGCATGCCCGGCCCGAGGTCCACGGAGAGAGGCGAGCCCGTCCCTTCGACGGGTTCGCCGGGGGAGACACCGGAAGTCTCCTCGTACACCTGAATCGTGGTGATATTTCCTTCGATCTCGATGACCTCGCCCATCAGCCCTTCCGAACCGACGTAGACGACGTCGTTCATCCGGGCGTCGAGGTCCCGAGCCGTTACGACCGGTCCCGAGACGCTTTCGATAATGCCGTCCTCGCGGACGTCTGTGTCTGTTGCTTGACTCATGGTTAGTCCTCGTCCATCAGGTCGATACCGATGGCTCGCTTGATCTGTTCACGCAGTCCGCCACTCCCAGTGCCACCGCCGAGCGTGACCATCACCGGTTCGACACTGGTCTCCGCGTCCTGCCTGACACCGCGTGAGAGATGCGACAGGTCGTCGTCGTGCATCACGACGATGCCGACGTCGTCGTCGTTGAGCATCTCCTCGACGGCGTCGTCGAGCTGCTCGTCTTTCTCCTCGGCAGGTACGTCCGCGAACTTGCGGACGCCCGCCAGCCGAAAGCCCGTCGTGAACTCCGGACTCCCGATGACAGCGATTTCCTGGCTCATAGTATCACCAGCTCCTGTTCGATTTCGTCGGGGCCGAGTCCGGCCTCGCGACCGCGGGCGATGGCCCGGATGTTGTCGACCTCGCGCTCCTTGGCGAGGACGTAGGACAACACCGGACAGACCGACAGCGGATAGCGGTTCGAGAGCCGGTCGGCGTATTCGAGCAGCGCCGCGTCCAGCGCCCGCTCGAAGTCGATGAGGTTGTCGGCCTCTTCAAGCGCCGACAGCGCCTGGTCGAGGTCGTCGCCGTACTTGCTCTCGCGGACGGCGCTGACCAGCTGGTCGAGGTTCGTCGACAGCTGTGCGACTTCCTGTGCGTCGAACAGCTTTCCGCCCTCTATGAAGTACTCCGAGGGGTCGATGTCCGCGCCACTGTGGGCCAGCCGGAGCGCGTTCCGGAGGTTACGGAAGTCGACTTCCGTCTCCAGGAACTCGACGTACAGCCCGGTCGGGCTGTCGACCTCCGGATTGTCCGGGAGCCCCGACAGCAGCGTATCGTAGAAGGCGTGGTCGAGCGCGTTCTCCAGTGGCACGAGGACGCCGCTTTCCTCGTACACGTCGAACGCTTCGGCCATCGTGTCACCGAAGATAGTGTCGTCGAGCTGCTCGACGACCTCCTCGATAGAGCCGGCGTTCAGCAGGTCCTCGATACGTCGGTCGCTGAACTCGCCGGCGCGGATGAGGTCGTCCTCGACCTCGGTCCGCTCTGCATCCGAGTAAAGCCCGCGGATAACGGTCTTGACGTTCCACACGTCGAACTTCCGCAGGTAGCGAGCAATGTAGTCGTACAGCGCCCCCTCGGACCAGCGAAGCAGGTCGTCGAAGTGTTTCGCGAGGTTGCGGTTCAGCGCGTACTCGACGAGGTCGACGCCGTCGTACCGGGAGCCGAGCGCGTTCATTTCGGTCTCGTACTCCGTTTCCTCCATGAAGCGGGCGATTTCGCCCGTCCCCATGCGGACCAGCTTCCGGTAGTCGTCATCGTCGAACAGCGCCGCGCTACGGGCCCGTACTCGTGCGATGACGTACTCGTAGTTGCTTCCCTGGCCGCTCGTTCCCGTTCGCGAACTCATTGGTCTTCGAACAGGCGGTCGCTGATTGCTTTCAGGTTGTCCTCCCAGACGTCCTCCAGGATGGAATCGAACGTGTTGTTCACACGGACTCGTGACTCGCTGCTCTCGACAACGACGCCGCCGAGGCAGTCCCGCTCACCGGCGTACGTCGCGCTGTCGTAGTCATCGAGTACATCCTCGAGAAGCGACTGGTCCGACGCACGGCCGTATACCGACAGCTCGTCGCTGTCTTCGAATTCATCGACAGCGGCATCAAGCAGTGCGCGTGTCAGTTCCTCTCGTCTGTCCCCTTCGAGGGCCGCAAGCGCGTCCTCGACGTCGCCGCGAACGTCTTCGAGGATGTCACGCCGGGCGTTGAGTCGAGCCTGTTTGGCCTCGAGCTTCGCGGAGGAGAGTCGCTGCTCCCGCTCCTGCTCGATGGTCCGCTCGACCTCGGCCTCGCGTTCCTCGTGGATCTGCTCGGCGTCGGCCTCGGCGTCGGCGATAATCTCCTCGGCACGTTCGTCGGCCTCGTCGCTAATCTCCTGAGCACGCGCGCGGGCCTCGTCGCGGATATCCTCTACGACTGTTTGAAGGCTCATTATTGGAAAAGACGGAGTGTTGTTAGACGACGAAGACGACGACAAGCGCGAGAATGACGAGCGTTTCCGGCAGGACTGTCAGGATGAGCCCGCGGCCGAACATGCTCTCGTCCTCTGCGATTGCGCCGACTGCGGCGGCCCCGATCCCACGTTCCGCATACCCCGAGCCGAGCGCGGCGAGTCCGACTGCGAGCGCTGCGCCGGCTGAAGCCGGAATAGCTGGAGCACTGGCGGTACCTTCCTGCAGTACTGCGTTGACAAGGAGTGCGATGGTTTCGATCATGGATGTGTAGTCTCTGGAATTGCTCGTGTCCGAACAGGCGTATGTGAATCCACGTAGTTCATAAAGCTTCCCAAAACGGTTCGTCAGCGTGCTGTTCGGGCGGTTTAGGGGGCTCAGATGATGTCGGATGTGACCGTGTAGCAGTCGCCAGGCTCGTCGAAGTGGTCGGAACCGGCGGAAAAGAACCAGTATCAGTCCGGGGAGAACGGAAGCGCGCGCTCAGTCTTCGGTCGTGTAGTTGCGCTCGTAGCCGAACGGGTTGTACCGCTTCCCGCCGCCCTCGAAGAACTTCCCGAAAAACTCCACGTACTCGAGACGAACGGCCTGGAGGCCGGCGCTGGTGATACCCAGCACCAGCACGAGCAGGTGGCCGATAACCAGGATGAGGACGCCGACCAGCGCAGCGGCGATGCCGGAGTGGACGAGGCCTGGGAACGTTACGCCAGTGACCTCGTATCCGTGGTACATCACCGAGTCCGTGCCTTCGGGTATCGTCGGCATGCCACCGATACCGAAGTGCCAACCGCCCTTGCTGTCGACGTAGGCCCCGAAGAACAGCAGGTTAACCACGAAGGCCATTCCTGCCTTGGCCAGCAGCACGGCGGCCAGTCGCGTGTACGACAGGACGTTCACCAGCACGTTGAGGAACTCGACGACTTCGATTGGGTCGGCGAGTGCCAACAACACGAGACCGGCGAAGAACAGGACGAGCCACGCCGAGAACGGCGCACCCAGTCCCGGAATCGTGAAGAGGTTGATGGCTGGCAGTCCCGCGAAACCCCACGCGTACGGGTTCCCGGCGAAGACGCCTGCCTCAGCGGTGTAGAGGAAGTCAGGTGCCGCGCCGTTCGCACCGGAGAACACCCACGCCCACAGACCGAACATCATCAGCAGCCAGGACCCGCTCTCGGTGATTGCGTCCCAGAGGCTGTGGCTCAGGTTCTCGACGAAGTCGAATATCCAGCCCGCGGCGAGGTGAGCCGTTCCGGCGAGCAGGCTTATCGTCAGCCAGGCCAGCGCGTAGTCGGAGTAGGCCGGCTGGAGCCCCTTGTGCATCGGCGGATGGCCGCCCCAGACGATTTCCCCGAGTTGGTGCAGTCCAAAGACTTCGCCGTACAGCACACCGAACAGCGCGGTGAACCCACCGGCCCACATGGCGACGCCGCCGAGGCTTTTGATCACGTCGCTGTCGACTTTCGAGTACAGTCCATAGCCCAGCGCCAGGTACAGCAACCCGTAGCCGAGGTCGCCGATCATGAACCCGAAGAAGGCCGGGAACGTCAGGAAAAAGGCGACCGTCGGGTCGAACTCGCCGTACTTCGGCCGGTTGACGACCTCGACGAGGTCCTCGAAGGGACGGACGCCGCTCGGGTTGTCCTGAATGACGGGCGGCGCGTCGTCACCCATGGTGATGACGCCGCCGTCAGCGACGGTCTCCTGCGGTTGGCGCTCGCTCTCCGGTTCGGGCGCGTCGACGGAACTGCCGACCGATTCGCCGCCGTTGCCGCCTTCGCGCTCGACTTCTTCGTGAGACTCCGCGTGCCCATCGCTGTCGTACTCGGCGATTTCGATCCTGTCGATGTCGACAGCATCGCCGACAGCACTCGAGAGAGCCCGCTCGAACTCCTCGTACCGCTCGTTCGGAATCCAGCCCTCGGCGATGAAGGCGTTCTCCGTCGTTGCGAAGGTGAGCGGCGCTTCGCCCTTCTGGGCCTCGATAGCCAGTTTCTCCTCGGCCGCGAGCAGGAAACCCGCGTGGTCGAGGCGAAGCTCGTTGAGTTCGTCCTCAACGGTCGAGAGCTTCGATTCGAGCTGTTGTTTCTCGTGTTCCAGCTCTTCGAGATACGCCGTCGGGTCGCCGTCGCCCTCCGGGACTTCGAGCCGGGAGAACGTCGCCCCGACGAGCGCGTCCTGCAGGGCGTCTTCCTCGGCCTGTGCGAACACGGCGACGACGCCGTCCTCGGTGAACAGCTCGAACGTCCCGATGCCACTGTCTTCGAGGACGGATTCGATCTCGTCGCTGTCACCCTCGCCGACGACGACGGACAGCGAGTCGTAGCCACGGAGCAGGTCGAGATCGATGCCCAGCGTGACGAACGGCGCCATCGTGTTGATCCGGTCCTCGACGGCCCGGAGGTCATCGCGTACATCGTCGCGCCGGTCGTCGAGTTCGTTGACCGCCCTGCGAACTTCGTCGAGTTGCTCTTCGATTGCCTCGTCAGTGACGACGCGAGTCGGACCGGCGTCCTCCTCGCTGACGTCCAGAATGGACTGTAGCGAACGAACCGTGACGAGCTTGTCCGATACCTCGTTGGTTCCGTCGAGTGAGTTCCCGGGTTCGAAGCCGTCCCAGGAGCCGTCATACTCGGTGACGTGGAGCATATCGAGGTCGTGGACGCCCTCGATAGTCTGCTCCATCGCGCGTTTCGACCCCGTCACCGAGACGCGGCACATCTTCTCAGGTCTGAGCATGCACCGCCTCCTCAAACAGGTCTGTGACGTATTCGACTACCCCGTCGATCTGTTCACTGGCCTGCTGTTCGAGGTCGTCGCGAGCGCTCTCACCCTCTTCGATGATCTGCTCGCGCTCGGCCTCGATCTCTTCGCGAGCCGTCTCAAGACGGTCCTCGGCGGCCGCCTCGGCCTCTTCCCGCGCAGATTCGCGGATTTCCTCGGCCTCCTCGCGAGCCTCCGCGATGCGGTCCTCGCGGTCTTGTTCGGCCTCTGCGACGATCTCGTCGGCCTCCTGCTCGGCCTCCTGTATCCTGTCGAGAACTTCTGGCCGTGGCATTCTCTAATCACGTGAGCGTTGCCAGAGCGGCTATTTGGTAGTTGCGAAGTTTCCCCGTGTGACAGACAGGGCAAAATCCGGGGAATTATGACCGCCAAGTCCTAAGCTGGCAGTAATGGGAGTCCTCGAGAACAAAGCCCGCGCGCGGACGTTCTACAAGTATCTCTCGAAGGTGTACGACCAGATCAACCCCTTCATCTGGGACGAACGGATGCGCGACGAGGCGATCGCGATGCTCGACCTCTCGCCCGACGACATGGTCCTCGATGTCGGCTGTGGCACCGGCTTCGCCACCGAAGGACTGCTCGAACACGTCGATACGGTGTACGGGCTCGACCAGAGCCCCCACCAGCTCTCGAAAGCCTTCGAGAAGTTCGGCAAGTTCGGCGACGTGCACTACCATCTCGGCGACGCCGAGCGACTCCCGTTCAAAGACGACACCTTCGACGCAGTGTGGTCCTCCGGGTCCATCGAGTACTGGCCAAACCCCGTCGACGCCCTTGCTGAATGCCGACGACTGACCAAACCCGGCGGCAAGGTCCTTATCGTCGGTCCCGACTACCCGAACTCGACTGTCTTCCAGAAGATGGCCGACGCCATCATGCTGTTTTACGACGAGGAAGAGGCCGACCGGATGTTCACTGAGGCCGGGTTCGAGGAGTTCGAGCACCACATTCAGCAGTCCCGACCAGGTAGTCCGCGCGCGATTACGACGGTTGCGACCGTCCCCGAGTGATCATCGGCCACAAGCGAAGCGAGTGGCCGCTTTTTCGCCCACGTTTTTGCGGTGAGCGGTGACCGGTGGTCACCCGAACCCGAAAAAGGTGGTTTAGCAGTCCCGACCAGGTAGTCCGCGCGCGATTACGACGGTTGCGACCGTCCCCGAGTAACGGGGACTACAGAGCCGCCCCTTTTCGCGTTGCTACGCCGATCCACTGACGGGAATCCGTACTCGGTCGCCGTCCTGTGTGGTGGCGGTAACCGTGTACTCGCCACGGGGTTCGACCGTCCAGAGGGCGCCGTCCCCGCCGGTCGTCCCGATCCGCTTACCGTTTATCCTGACGGTCGCATCCGCCGTGGAGCCCGTACTGTTGTCAGTGGCCGTGACGAGCAGCGGTCCGGACTCGAAGGACTGCTGGACGCGAACGCGAACTGACTGGTTCACCCCCGTCGCCACTTCCGACCGGTCGACCGTCGTCAGTTCGAGGTGCTGGGTTTCGTAGAAGACGTTTGTCGTGCCGCCGTCGAGATAGGCAGTCAGCTGTCCGTTCGGGTGGTCAGCCTGGATCTGGTAGATGGCGCTCCGGCCGTACGCCTGGACGGACGGGTACTGCTCGCTGTAGAGCCACGGGTAGAGGTTCTCCGCCCGCGTGTTGACCGCACCGAGGGGGTCATCGGTCTGGCCGAACTGGTCCGTCGCCGTCGGGTCGCGGTCCTGGCCGAGGTATGTCTCACGCGAGTACCGGCCATCGGAGACCGTCGACAGCATGTATCCCTCCGATGACGCCTCAACGTACACCGCGTTCGGCTCGGTTCCACCGGCGGTTTCAGCACTGATTCGCTGGCTTATCGGGCCGCGGTACGTCTTGAGCACGCCCCGGTTGTTTTCCAGCCGGAAGCGCTGGTCCGGTGACAACGAGTAGCCCGGTGCGGTGCCGGCAGCCGTCCGAACCCGTTCGAGTCGGTCGGCCAACTGGCGGGACTCGGCGTCGATCAGCGCCCGCTGTCGCAGGAACTCCGTGGCTGGTATCGCATCGCTGGCGTACCGCCGGATTGCGATCTGGTTCCGTTGTTCCAGGCTCGTTCGCTGGCTTTCGATATCGGTCAGCGTCTCGTCGACGAGGCGGTCGCGGGCGGTCTCACTGTCCTGCTGGAAGAACTGCCGTTCGAAGTTCGTCGTCGCGTAGTCGCTCCGAAGGTCGCGGGACCCGACCGCAACCGCGACACCGACATCGAGCGAGGATCGGTTGTACGTCGTCGATCTGACATCGCTGGCCGGGATCGCGAGATGGTTCGTCGTGTTGTCAACGGCCGTGATCTGTGGCAACTGACCGCTACCGTCAGCGGTCTGGGCCGGTGGGGCGAATCCGGCCACCGGAGCAGCCACCGAGACGACTAGGAGGAGGATCACACCGACTGCGGGGAGGGGACGCATCAGCGTCGAATACTCGCCCACCGTACAAAAATCCCCCCATTCTCCATATCTCTGCTATCACCTGAGAAGGCACGAGACCTTTCAAAGCGTGCGCTGACGTTTTATTCTTGGATGGAAAGGGTTTTGCCCCCAGGCTGTTCATCGATGAACGAGAATGACCCCGCGGGTATCAGGTGCCCTCCTCCTCCTTGTCCTGTTTGCCCTGTTGGCGACCCCGCCGCTTGCGACAGCGGCGGCGACGGACGCCGTCTCCGCCCAGCAGACGACCGGGACGCCGACACCGGTCGTGGAGAACACGACGTTTGCCCTGCAGATACAATCGAACGGCGACGCCAAGTGGACGATAACGGACACCTACGCGCTTGACGAGACCGAAACTGAAGCGTTTAGAGACACTGGCGAACAGTTCGCGAGCGAGGACGGCGAGGCGGTGTGGCTGCCAGCGTTCCGACAGGCGAACGACGAGGCCAGTACCGTCACCGGTCGCGAGATGGATATCACCGATGTCGACCGTCGGTACGAGGTGTCCGACCGCAAAGGACAGCTTATCCTCGAGTTCACGTGGACGAATTTCGCAACTGTCAACGGCGAGAACATCGTCGTCGGCGACGCGTTCAACTCCACGGACGGCACGTGGTTCGGGACGCTGACCGCGGACCAGCGACTCGTCATCTCGCCGCCGCCCGGGTACGGGGTGGAGAGCGCCCCCAGCGCCGTCGACGATGGGAAGTTGATTTTCGAGGGCCAACGGACGTTCGAACCGGGATATCTATCGGTCGTCTACACCGGCGAGCAACCGACCACAGAGACGCCGGCGGAAACCCCTGAGTCGATGTTCGGCGGCATCGGGCCGGCCTGGCTCGGCGGGGTGGTGCTGATGGTGCTGCTCGCCGGCGCGGTCGGCTACATGTTCAAATCGGGGTACGCCGATGGGCTGCCGTCGGTCCGGGGCGGGTCGTCCGATGACGGGGACGGCACCAGTGCCGGCACAGCAGCGGCAGCGAGCGACGCGGCACCCGCGGACGATGTCGATGTGGAGCTCCTGAGCGACGAGGAACGCGTCGAGCGGCTCCTCGAAGAGAACGGCGGGCGGATGAAGCAGGCCCGCATCGTCTCCGAGACGGGCTGGTCGAACGCGAAAGTGTCCCAATTGCTCTCGTCGATGGACGAGGAAGGCCGCATCGACAAGCTCCGTATCGGTCGGGAGAATCTCATCTCGTTCCCGGACGAGGACATCACCGATTTCGACGAGTGACGGCCCGGGCCCGTCGAGTGTAAACGACCCGGGCGTGGTTTCTGGTTCGAAAACGTTTATTCGCTGTCCGGTCGGACTGCTCGGTATGAAAATCCTTGTCACGGTAAAGGAGGTGGCTGCCGTCGACGACGAGTTCGAGATCGACGGACTCGCTATCGACGACCGATACGTCACAGCCGACCTCAACGAATGGGACGAGTACGCTGTCGAAGAGGCCGTCCAGATAAAGGAGGCCCACGACGACGTCGAGGTCGTCACCGTCACCATCGGCCCGTCCGAGACGGACGAGACAATCCGGCAAGCACTGGCGAAAGGGGCCGACCGCGCGATCCGTGTCTGGGACGACGCACTCGATGCCGCCGGCCTGCTGGACCCCGAAACGAAGGCCGAGGTGCTGGCCGCCGTCGCTGCCGAGGAAGACCCCGACCTGGTGCTGACCGGCGTCCAGTCCGCCGACGACGGGTTCGGTGCGACCGGCGTCACGCTGGCCGATAAGCTCGACATGGAGTGGGGCGCTGTCGTCAACGACCTCGATCTCGACCTGGAAGCAGGTGTCGCCGCCGTCCACCGGGAACTGGAAGGCGGCGTCGAGGAACTCACCGACATCGAAATCCCGGCCGTACTGACGATACAGACCGGGATCAACGACCCCCGCTACGCGAGCCTTCGGGGCATCCGACAGGCCCAGAGCAAAGAGCTCGCTGAGTACAGCCTGGCGGATATCGGCCTCGACGCAGCCGAGATCGAGAGCCCGCTGGAGCAGACCTCGCTGTACGAACCCGAAACCGAAGGCGAGGCGACGGTGTTCGAGGGGAGCCCGGAGGAGACAGCGAGCGAGTTGGCTGCACTGCTCGAAGAGAAGGGGGTGACCAGCTAATGTCGGTCCTCGCTATCGCCGAACACCGTCGCGGAGAGCTCCGACCAGTGAGCTTAGAACAGTTAGCAGCCGGTCGCGACCTCGCCGAGGAACTCGGCGGCGAGCTACACACCGCTGTCATCGGCGGTGATGTCGAGGCGTTCGGGGCGGACCTGAACCGCGAGGGAGTCGACACCGTCCACACTGTGGACATCGGCGAGGAGTTCAATCACGACGTGTACACGCAGGTCGTCACGCAGTTGGCCGCGGAGCTGGACCCGACCGTCCTCCTGATGCCCAACAGCGTCAACGGCCTCGATTACGCGCCGGCAGTCGCCAACCGGCTTGACCGACCGCTCGTGACCGACGTAGTCGACATCGACGCCGAGGACGGCCTCACCGCCACCAGAGAGCTGTACGGCTCGAAAGCCGAGACGACAATCGACGTCCACGCCGACCAGGCGGCCGTGACCGTCCGCCCGGCCGAGTGGCCGACCATCGAGACGGAGGGCGACGCCGCCGTCGAAGCGTTCGACGCAACCATCGACGAGAGCGCAGTCAAGTCCACCGTGAAGGGGTTCGAGGAGGTCGGCAGTGGCGACATCGATATCACAGACGCCGACGTGCTGGTGTCCGTCGGCCGCGGGATCGAGGAAGAGGAGAACCTAGATATCATCCACGACCTCGCTGAGGCACTGGACGCGACGGTGTCGGGGTCGCGTCCGCTCATCGATAACGACTGGCTGGCAAAGGACCGTCAGGTCGGCCAGAGCGGGAAAGTCGTCACGCCGGACGTGTACATCGCCATCGGTATCTCCGGGGCCGTCCAGCACGTCGCCGGGATGAAAGGCTCCGACACGATTGTCGCCATCAACACCGACCCGAACGCGCCGATCTTCGATATCGCCGACTACGGCATTCAGGACGACCTGTTCGAGGTCGTCCCGGCGCTCATCGAACAGTTCCAGTAGCCGGCACGCACCGAATCGCGGGTGACAAGGTACTTTTTATGGTAGTCCTAAGGGAGCGGTAATGGAGTATCTCGAGCGCCGCCGGGACCAGGTCGAGGAGCGGTTGGAGGCCGTCCTCGACAGTGTCGAACCGGACGAGCTCGCCGACGAAGTCCGCCACGTCGCACTCTCCGGTGGGAAGCGGGTACGGCCGACCGTGACCGTACTGGTGTGTGAGGCGCTGGGCGGGGAGCCGGCCGATGCCGTCGATTTCGCGGTCGGCATCGAACTCGTCCACAACGCCTCGCTGGTCATCGACGACATCATCGACGAGTCCGAACTCCGGCGGGGGTCCCCAGCCGCCTGGGAAGCCTTCGGCCACGGCCCGGCCATCATCGCCTCCGACGGGCTCCTGGGCGAGGCGTTCGACCTCTTCTCGACGGACGAGCGCGCCATGCAGACCGTCTCCGAATCGATGGTCGAACTGGGCGAGGGCGAAGCGATGGAACTGGTCGCGGAGCCGTCCAACGAGGAGGAGTACATGGAACTGGCCCGTCGGAAGACCGGCGCGCTGTTCCGCGCTGCGGCGGAGCTGGGCGCGATTGCCGCTGATTCGGACCCCTACACAGTCGAGGCGGTCGGGCGGTACGCCGAACGGGTCGGCGTCGCCTTCCAGATGCGCGACGATGTGCTCGACGCGACGGCCGACGCCGAGACCCTCGGCAAGCCGGCCGGGACTGACGCGGAGATGGAACGGCCGTCCCTGGTGGAGGTGACGGAGCTGACGACCGAGGAGGCAAACGAGCGGGCGCGGGCCGAGTCCGACGCCGCGCTGGAGTCGCTGTCGACCATCGACGCGCCGGACTCCCAGTCGATGGAGTATCTGCGGGACCTCGCTGAATTCGTCGTCGTCCGCGAGCGGTGAGGATCGTTCCGAACGGGAGGGCTTTTGGCCGCTGCTCGATTACGCCCGGCAATGACAGTTATCGGTATCGTCGGGCTGCCGGGCAGCGGGAAAAGCGAGGCAGCGAACGTCGCCGCCGAGATGGGCGTGCCGGTCGTGACGATGGGCGACGTCATCCGCGAGGAGTGCCGAGACCGCGGGCTGGACCCCGCATCGGACCACGGGACGGTCGCGAAGGCGCTCCGGGAGGAGAACGGCCCAGCCGCCATCGCCGAGCGCTCGCTACCGATGATCGAGGCGGAACTCGAATCGAACGACACCGTTCTCGTCGACGGTATCCGGTCGGATGTAGAAGTCGAGGCGTTCGAGTCGGCGTTCGGCGACGCGTTCCTGCTCGTCGAGATAGATGCCCCGTTCGAACTGCGGGCCGACCGTCTCGACCTCCGTGAGCGGGACACCTCGGCGGAGGACGGCGGCGAATCCCTTGAGGACCGCGACGCCCGCGAACTCGGCTTCGGGATGGGCGAGGCCATGGGGATGGCCGACCTGACCATCGAGAACACGGAGACGCTGGCCGCGTTCCAGCGGACCGTCCGCACACTGATTCGGGACGGCCCGGAGGCACTCGACCAATGAGCGCCGTCTACTCCGTTGACATCCGAATCGAAGCCCCCGTCAACGACACTGAAGTGACCGACCGGGTCGCCGACGCGGTCCGGAACCTCTTCCCAGAGGCTGACCCGACCCACCAGCACGGCGAACTCGTCGCCGAGGTCCACACGATGGACGGGTTTTCCGAACTCCTCCACCGACGGGAAATCCTGGATACAGCCCGGTCAGTCTTCTTCGACAACCTGGAGGGCGACACCTTCGCGTTCGACGTGAAGAAGCAAGCGGCGTTCGAGGGGCGGATCAACTTCGCGGTCGGTGACCCCTCGGAACTGGGCGACATCCACGTGAACGTGACCGTCCACGAACCGACGGCCGAGGAGTACATCGACTACGTCGCACCGCCGACAGAAGACGGCCAGCCGGTCTACGACGACGACACATGACGACGACCATCTGTTTCGACCTCGACGATACGGTCGTCCACTACCCGGAGCCGTACGAGAACATCATCCGCCGGACGGTCGAGGCCCACGGTATCGAGTACACGGACGAGCTCCGGGCGGTTAGCAAGGACGTGTTTTATACGGCCTTCGAGGCACTGGAGCCGGACCCGTACCGCCAGTCGATGGCCGCCGTCGTCGAGGCAGCCGGGGCGGACGTCGACCTTGATGCGCTAGTCGAGACGCTGAGAGAGACCGAGTACGCGTCGACGACCGTGCCCGACGCAGCCCGGGATAGCCTGACCGCACTCGCTGCCGACAACCAACTCGCGATTGTCACCAACGGCGTCCGGGACCGGCAGATCGGCAAGCTCGACCACCACGGGCTGGCCGACCTGTTCGACCGCTTCGTCGCCTCCTACGAGGTCGGTGCGCACAAACCGGACAGTGCGCCGTTCGACCGGGTCCGTGAGGAGCTGCCGGCCGACGAGTATGTCATGGTCGGCAACGAGTACGAAACCGACGTGGAGGGCGCACGCAACGCCGGCTTCGTGCCGATTCATTACGAGTCAGGCGACGACGGCGGGCCGGACCTCTGGGATTCTATCGACGCACTGGTGTAGCACACGCAACTGCCGGCACAGAACACAGGTGCCGGGAGCGGCCGACCGCCGGGCTCAGGCCAGAAGGGCGGTGAGGATGATGCCGGTGTTCCACGCCGTCACTGCGACACCCAGTAGCGCCAACCCGAGTGGGATACCGATTGAGTACGGCCAGGAGACGTACTTCCAGATGGCGAAAAAGCCCACGAACACGGCAGCCTTCAGGCCAGTCAGCACCAGCAGGGCGTGCCGTTCCAGCAGTAGTTTGACGACCGGACTGAGTTCCGTCACGCCGGTAATGCTGTAGCCGACGAGCGTCGTGACGAGGTCGCCGACGCCGAAAAAGGCGACGGCAACCGCCCACAGGGCGACGGCGGTGTTCGACGGACCGGTGAGTCGGGCGGGCTGCCGCCAGTTCATGCCTCCCGCTACCGCTACACAGTACTTCGTTAGTGATAGCTTCAATGACAGCTATAGCGGTAAGCTGCTCTTTCGAACGCTGAAAACACAGTATTGCACTGAGCCTTGCGTCAGCGAGGACCAACAGTGGGGCGGAGTGTACCCGTCCAGAGCAGATATATACTGAGGTACCCACCGCGTTCCGAACGGGACTCCCCGGAGAGAACGACGACCACACGGCGTCGGCAAGATACACGTGCGAACTCATACGGATTATTGTAGATTATCCCCGGATGGTGCTCCGGGGTCGAACATACCGGTAAACCGCTCCAACAATCCGTGTCAGAGCCCGCTCACGAATATCGCGAGCCACTCCCCGAGTTCGCGGCGCTTGCTGACTTGGACCGACTCGACCCACTTCACCCACTGGAAGCCCCGGCGGCCGGGCGCGACGAGTCGAAGTGGGTAGCCGTGCCCGTGGGCCAGGCGCTCGCCGTCGACGTGGGTGGCCAGCATGGCATCGCGGGCCTCCGACAGCGGGAGGCTCCACCGGTAGCCGGTCACCGAGCGGAACTGGACCCACGCCGCCGCGTCGTCGGAGTCTGCGGCGTCGAGCAGGTCCCCGACGCGAACGCCCTGCCACTCGTGGCCGGAGTACCAGCCGCTCGTACAGTCAAGTATCGCCGACTCGGTCGCGTCCGGCGAGAGTTCGTCGGCGGCGTAGCTGGTCTCCCGAGCGACCCGACCGGCGACTGACAGCGACCAGTCGGACGCGTCGACCGGGTCCGGGTCGTCGGCGACCCAACTGGTGACGGGGAACCGGTTGCCGTCGTCGGACCCCTCCTCCCGCGACCCGGTGTACCGGCGGTCCGCGCCGGCCGAGTCGAGCGCGTCGTTGACTGGTCCCTGGACTCGCCAGAGAAGCGCACCAGCGGTCACCAGGCCGGCGTACCGGAGAACATCCCGGCGACCGCCGCGGGTGGCCGCTGCTGGGGAGTAGAACCGGGCACGGAGATGCACCAGCAACAGTGGCGGGACCAGCAGGCCGAGCGCGACGTGGAGGTGAAACAGCCCCCAGGGTCCGAGGTCGAGCGTGCCGCCGAAGATCCACCAGACGCCGGTGCCGAGCGCGCCCAATGCGACGGTGGCCAGGCCGACCGAGAGGATACGGGTGCCAGTCAGCCGTGACGGGGCGACGCGGTGGGAGACACGGCGGAGTTTCACCGGCAACAGGAGCGTCAGCACCACGCCGGAGAGCGCGTGAATGTCGATAATCCACGCGCTGCTGGGGATGCCTGCGAAGATGGTGGCGACACCGGTGGCAAGCAGCGTCGCCACTGCCGCGAACAGCCCCCAGTCGACCGCCCGTGGCGTCGGCGTCAGCCGGCGGATGGCCATGACAGCGGTTAGCACTGGAGCGGCTTATACTGCCGTGGCAGCGTGGCGGCGTCAGTACGACTGTCGCAGGACCGTCTCGCCGCTGGCGTCCCGGACGATGACGGTGTCGCCGTCGTTGTTCCAGACCGCCCCGTTCCGGCCCCAGTACCGTTCCGTGTCAGTGTCGGTTCCGCTCCCGGTGTAGAGGGTCACCGACGCGTTCGGATCGAGGGTCGAGTTCGCGAACGTGTACTGGTGGCCCGCGGCGTCGCTGACAGTCCACCCGGAGAGGGCGAGCGTCGCGTTTCCGGTGTTAGTGAGCGTAACGTACTCGTCGTTCAGGTTCTTGTTGTCGTTTCCCGCTGCATCGGCGTGGATTGTCGCAATTTCGACGCCGCTGGGACTCCCAGTAATGGTTCCGCCGTCGGCGATAGCCGTGTGGGTCACCGCGTCCGGGTTCGTGCATCGCCAGAGCCCGCGCCGGTCGGAGCGGGCGGCATCCTCGGCCGCGTAGAAACGCTCGACTCGCGTGAATTCACTATCGTACACGCGCGCATGGCCGGTCTCGACGAGCCGGTAGTTGAACAGTGTCTCGTCAACGACGACGTAGGCCAGCAGCCGGTCGTAGTAGCCGCGCCGGTTCAGGTTCGGGTCGAAGGCGAGCCCGACCGTCTCGCCCAGCAGTTGTTGCTTAGCAAGCGACGACGCGTTCGTGCCGGCCCCGCGGAGGCAGGACGCACCGGCGTCGGTCTCGGGGACGCCCTCGAACTCCGCCGGGTCGTTCTCGGTGTGGACTTCGGGCGTGTCGACGCCGACGAGCCGGACCGTGTCACCAGTCCCGTTCTCGTAGGCAACCTGTATCGTGTCGCCGTCGACGACAGCCGTGACGGACACGGTGACAGCGGATTCCGGGATGCCGACTGCCGACTGGTCATCGACAGCGGTCCCCGCCGACCCGGACGGCGACCCGGTGAAGCCACTGCAACCGGCGGCAACCACGAGGACGACGACGAGACCGAACGCGAGCCGACGCATTGTCGGGATGTCGGCGGCCGGTGACACAAGGATGCCGGTGTCGTCGGGCGGACTGTTATACGTCTGCCATGTCTGGCTTCCGGTACAATGCTCGTCCCGCTACCAGTCAGAGATATCATGCGGACGCCGGTCAAAACGATCAGCCCCGATGCTCCGGTCATCGAGGCGGCTCAACGCCTCCGCGACGAGGATATCGGCTCGCTCGTCGTCGAGGACGACGGCGGCTGCGTCGGCATCATCACGGAGAGCGACATCGTCGCCGTCACCGCAGCCGAGGGAGATACCAGAGCGCTGTCGGTCAGCGACGTAATGACCGAGACGCTGTTGACGGTCACGCCCGACGCGGACATCGAAACGGCCGTGGATCGGCTGCGGACGAACAACATCAAGAAACTGCCCGTCGTCGAGGACGGGTCTCTCGTCGGCATCGTCACGACGACCGACCTCTCGGACTATATCCCGCACCTCTCGCGGGCAAGGGGAGCGTTCGACGACCAGACCCAGCGAAAGCGGTTCACCCGGCCGGACACGCTGTACGAGAACGAGGACTGGACGTTCGAGAGCTACGGGACCGCCAACGGTATCGACGTGGGTGACCACGTCCAGTTCAGCAAGACGATATCCAAAGCCGATGTGGAGGCCTTCGCCGAGGCGAGCGGCGACACGAACAGACTCCACCTCGACGCGGCGTTCGCCGAGGGGACGCGCTTCGGCCGCCGGATCGCCCACGGAACGCTCGTTTCCGGAATTATCAGTGCAGCCCTGGCACGACTCCCCGGGCTGACAATCTACCTCTCCCAGGAACTGAGCTATCAGGGGCCCGTCGACATCGACGAGGAAGTCACGGCCCACTGCGAAGTCGTCGAGCGCATCAAGGACAACCGGTTCCGCCTGGCCACGGCCGTTGACGATTCAGAGGGGAACTGCGTCATCGAGGGCGACGCCGTCGTCATCTCCGACCCGATTCCGGACACAGCCTGAGCCGACAGTCGGGCGTATCCCGTCACGTTCGAACGGGGCTGCTCGGACAGAACTCCCACCGCGTTTCATGTTTTGTGTTACCAAATAACAATTGTTAATAATCTGCTAGCAGATGTGTCTGTTATGGACGCTGTCGAACGGCCGACATTCGAGACGAGCGCGGCAATGGAGGTGTATCAGCACGTCGAGCGACACGGGACGGCGGCACGGCACAGAGTCCGTGAGATGGTTGACCTCTCGCCGGAGGCGTTCGAGGAGGCACTGACACACCTCCTGTCGAAGGGGTACATCGAGGACGACGGCGGGACCCTGACGCTGGCGCTCGATGTCGGCTCGGTCGAGCAACACACCACGAACGGGCTGACGTACACGATTCGGCCGGCCCACAACGACGATTTCGAGGGACTCGTCCAGACCATTCGGAACGTGTCCAGCGACGGCACGTACGTCGTCGCCGAGAGCGTCGCCGAACAGTTGCTGTACGAGGACGCCGTCACGCGACACAACACGGTCGAATCGAGAGTGTTCTTCGTCGCCACGGTCGACGGGGAGGTCATCGGCTGGTGCCACCTCGACATCCCCCAACTGGACAAGCTCCGTGAGACGGCCCAGCTCACTGTCGGCGTCAGGGAGGAGCGGCGTGGCCAGGGCATCGGCAGCCAGCTCATGCAACGCGGGCTGGACTGGGCGAAGGCCAACGGCTACCGGAAGCTGTACAACAGCGTGCCGGCGATCACGGAGAACGCGATGGTGTTCCTCGAAGACCACGGCTGGCACACCGAGGGCATCCGCAGGAACCACTATACCGTCGACGGCGAGCAGGTCGACGAGGTGATGATGGCTTACACGTTCGACTGACGGCTGACCACCGGTTTCTCACTACAACAGGACGACCAGCGCCAGCGCGATCCAGACGATTTTCAGCCCCGTGTTGACGACGATGACTTTCGAGCCGAACTCCCGGCCCCAGATGCCGAACTGGAAGGGGATCGAGCGCTTGAACGTCGAGACGGCAAAGGAGATGATGCCGCCGACGAGCATCGTCGCCACGGCGGTCCGGGCAGTGAAGGTTCCGTTTCTGATGAGCGGCGCGATGACCGTCGCCCCCGAGGTCGTATCGAGGGCGTAGGCGGCGATGACGGGGATGGCCGCGCCGGGCAAGCCGAGCAGCCCAGCGAAGCCGTCGGCAGCGGCGGTCACGGAGGCCCCGTCGCTGCCAGCCAGCGCCAGTAGTTCGTCACCGTAGGCAACGAGCAGCGAGACGATAGCGTAGATGGCCGCCAACCGAGGCAGGATATCGCGGACCTTCTCGGCCGTCGCGTCGAGCGCCGTCCGGACGGCCGCCCGGCGGCTATCCGGACGGTCGTCGAACACGTCGCCTGCGCCGTCGGCCATCCCGCCGTCAGGGGCCGGGCCGGCACCGGCGGTCGACCGACCGACGTTGGACGCGTCCAGCAGGACCGCGCCGGCGGCGATGCCGGTCAGCGTAATCGCCAGCGCGATGAGCCCCCGCGTGGCGACGTACAGCACCCCGACCCGAAAGCCAAGAATCGGGATGAGTATCGGGGCGTAGAACGTGATGATGTGCTGTGCGAAGCCGAAGAACGTGTTGATGGTGACGGCGATTATCGTCGCACGGTCGGACAGCACGCCGGACTCCCGGAAGTCGGCGAGCATCCCGTAGCCGGCGGTCGTCGACGCCGTCGTCGTCAGGATGGCGGTACCGACTTCGTCCGGGAGGTTCGCCGGCGACGTGAGGTAGCGCGAGACGACGGCGATTTTCTCGACCAGCCCGAACGCGACCGCCAGTTCGGCGAGGAACACGCCAAAGGAGAGGAAAAACGTGATGCGGAGGACCCGGACAGCAACCTCTCCGAGGACAGCGACTGCCGGGTGGCCAAGCACGGCGGCGACGAGCGACTGCACACTGAAACGTACGACCCTGGCCCGCAAATGCCCATCGGTAGCGTCAGTCGCTTCGAGTACAGCGGCTGCCGTCGGGGCTGCGCACCCCGACTCACACGAGCACGCGGACAGCACCGAACAGCACCACCACGCCCAGCACGTCACAGACATTCGTGACGACGGGAATGACCACGTCGTCGGGGTCCAGTTCGAACCGGTAGGCGGCGTAGGTCGTCACCGTCGTCACGACGATAGCCAGCACCGCCAGCAGACTCCCGCTGACGAGCGCGACGAGGACGACCGTCCGGAGCGGGAGCGCAGTGCCGCCGATGACGGCCTGGAGGAGCCACGCGCCAGCGCCGACGAGCGGGAACAGCGTCACCGCGAGGGCAACGGTGGCAATAGCGTTGCCGGCGAGCCGGTCGTCGGTCGCCGCGAACGACAGGAGGCCGAGGTGAAACGCCGTCGAAAACCGCGCCGCGAGGATGCTGCCGAGGTTGCCCGCCATCCCGATGGTCACCGGGACGAGCACGAGCAACGACGGGTACTGCAGCAGCGTTCCCTCGAAGGTATCGAGCACGAGGCCGCTCCCGAGTTCGATAGCAGTGAGCACGACCAGAATGGGGAACATCGTCCGGACGATCCCCGAAACCGACCACTGGGAGGCGAACTCCGCCACTCAGCCACCCCCCAGTGCGAGGACGAGCCGGGTCGCGCCCAGCAGCGTCGCGATACCGACCACGTCGCCCGTCGTCGTCACGACCGGACCGGCGAGCGTATCGGGATTGAGTCCGCGGCGGTAACCGACGAACACGACCGAGACGACGGCGATGGTCAACAGCAGTCCGGAGACGAAGCCCGCGATGAGCGCGATGGCGACGAGGGTCGCGAGCGGGGCCGACGGTCGCCCGACCAGCGCGAGCAACGCGACGGCCATCACCGCGGCGACGCCGCTGATGAGTACCCCGTTCGCCAGTGCCGCCGCGACGGCGGCGTTGATGCGGTCGTCGTCGAAGGAAAACCGAGGGTCGATAAGCCCCTGATGGAGTGCCGACCCCAGGCGTGCGCCGAGTGAGCCGTAGACGTTCCCCCGGGTGGCAAGCAGCGCCGGGACGAGCACGAGCAGCCCGGCGACGTCCTGTAGCTCCGCGTCCATGCCGCCGAGGACGACGCCCGCGAAGAGGCCACCGACCGCACTGAGCGCCAGCACCGGGAGCGATTCCCGGTAGGCTTCGAGTGCCACCTCGCGGACAGTCATTGCAGGGCGAAGGATGGCGAGCGAAAAAAAGCCCCCTGATAGCGCTGTCGACCCCTCAGCCGGGAGTGGACTGGGCTCTGTCGCGCCACGGCGGCGGCCCGACCGTCGTGTTCCCGACCGCGGTGAACCTGACAGTTCTTGTTACGGTGACCGGTTCGCCGCCGTCCGTGAGCGTCGTGTACTCGGTCCGGTAGTCGCGGACGAGTCCCGACCGAGTGACGTGGGCGACGAGCGTCGCGTTCTCCCGGGACGCCCACGCTGTCGACGAGGTGTTTTCCCGTAGCCGGTCGCCCCTGATGACGTAGACGGTGCCGTCTGACTGCTGGGGCTGCAAGGTCCGGGTGTGGAACGGGGCAACGGTCCGAGTAACGTCGGCGGCCGGACGGCCGTTCAACGCGGCGGCGTGGACCCAGTATCGCCACGTTCCGGCGTAGCTGTCCGGCGGATCGTACTCGTTGTAGATCGTCTGGTTGTCGCGCACGAGTCGGCGGAGATACGTGTCGCCGTCGGACCAGAACGACGCGGTCGCCGGCGGCCGACCGAGGAGCACCGGAGCCGCATGCCCGCGGACGGAGATGTTTGTGAGATACGTCCGGTTCGCGTCCAGTGCGACGCGGACTCGAAGGTGGGATCGCAACGACCCGTTCGCATACCGGACAGTCCGGTTCATCGTCAGCGTGTATCCGGTTCCGTTGAGACGGTCCCCGTGAGCGGACCCGAGGAGCGATGGACTGGTGACGCCCGTCGACCCGACCCCGGGCGGGTACGTGGTCGCGGAACTGGTCGGCACCGGAGCGGGCGTCACCGATGCCGACGGGTCGTCGCCGTCGCTGAACCCGAACCCCCCACAGCCTGCGGTAACGACGACGGCAATGACGAGTAGCTGCCACCCCGTAATCCTCGTCATGTTATAACAAACCATTCAGGTCGAAATAAGTCTACGGATCGCCTTTCAGCCAGAACTTGTCTGTATCTAGATATGAAATCGCTGATTAACTTACCGAAACTATTATGATGGATTCAGACACCGTATGGAACATGCCAACTAATGGCAGTTCGGTCAACCGACGACAGTTGCTGAAGAGTACGGGCATCGCAGGTGTGGCAGGTCTGACGGGACTGGCCGGTTGTTCCGGTGGTGACGGTGGCGATGGTGGCGGAGACGGTGGCGACGGTGGCGGAGACGGTGGTGACGGTGGCGATGGTGGCGGAGACGGTGGCGACGATTACCCAGCGCTCGGGAACTTCCCCGTTGAGGGCGATACGGTCACGTTCGGATTCAACGTGCCACAGTCGGGACCCTACTCCTCGGAGGGGCAGGACGAACTCCGGGCGTACGAGCTCGCTCAAAAGCACCTCAACAACGGGGGTGGCTGGGTGGACAGCTTCGAGGACCTCAGCGGCGACGGCGTCCTCGGCTACACGGTCGATTCGGTGAACGGTGACACGGCGACCGACGCCGACACCGCCCGACAGTCCGCCTCGCGGATGATAAACCGGGACGACGTGGTGATGATCTCGGGCGGCTCCTCCAGCGCGGTGGCCATCGCCGTGCAGGGCCTCTGTCAGTCAGAGAACGTCATGTTCATGGCCTGTCTGACCCACTCCAACGATACGACCGGGAAAGACTGCGCCCGGTACGGGTTCCGGGAGATGTTCAACGCGTACATGACCGGCCAGGCGCTCGCGCCGGTGCTTGAAAACGAGTACGGCTCGGACAACGAGTTCTACCAGCTGTACGCCGACTACTCCTGGGGCCAGACCCAGCAGGACTCGATGAACCAGTTCCTCTCGGAGATCGGCTGGGAAGAGGTCGACAGCGTTCCGACGCCGCTCGGGACCAGCGACTTCTCCTCGTATCTCTCGGAGGCCGCAAACAGCGGCGCGGACGTGCTCGTCCTGAACCACTACGGGCTGGACGGCGCGAACTCCGTCTCGCAGGCCGTCGATGCCGGTATCGACGAGGACATGGAACTCGTCGTCCCGCTGTACAACCGCCCGATGGCGCAGGCTGCCGGTGGCTCTATCGAGGGCATCTACGGGACGATCGCCTGGGACTCCCAGATCGACAACGAGGCGTCGAACGCGTTCACGCAGGCGTTCCAGGACGAGTACGACCGCGTGCCCTCCGGACCGGCCCAGCTCGCCTACGCCCAGACGCTCCAGTACGCGGCCGCCGCCGAACGAGCGGGCACGTTCTACCCGCCGGAGGTCATCCGCCAACTGGAGGACTACGAGTACAGCAACATCGGCATGGGCCAGGAGACGATGCGCGCCTGCGACCACCAGGCCCAGCGTGACATTCCGGTCGCTCAGGGGCTCCCGGAGAGCGAGCAGGGCGACGGGAACTTCATCGATATTGTCGAGATCACGTCTCGGGACGACGTCGGATACGGGTGCGATTCCGGGCCGGCCGCGGAGTGCGAACTCGGCGAGTACGGGGACGAGTAGACCACAATCCGGACAGGGGACCGGTCCCCTCATGATTTATAGTGCATGAGTTCGCCTTACTTGATACACAAAAACTAGCATGATTAGGAATAAGCAAATACTACGAGAAGAGTGCGGTGGGGGGAGTCCGGCGTGACGCTACTCGCGGATATCCTCACCATCCTATTGAATGGGCTGCAACAGGGCGCTATCTACGTCCTGCTAGCAGTCGGATTATCGATTATCCTCGGGACGCTAAAGTTCGTCAACTTCGCCCACGGGGCGCTGTACCTCGTCGGTGCGTATCTGGGACTGTTCATAACTGGACAGGTGCCGCTGAATAACGGGCAGTTAGCAGAATGGGGGATCCAGTCGTACGGCATCGGACTGGGATTCATCGCTGCACTGGTCATCGTGCCGATTGCCGTGTTCATTATCGGCCTTCTGATGGAGCGGTTCATCGCACAGGCGTTCTACGACCGCCCCGACACCGACCAGATTCTCGTCACGTTCGGACTCGCAATCATCGTCCAGGAACTGCTCCGGGCGCTACTGGGCGGGAGCAGTCAGCCGTTCCCACAGCCCTCGTGGGCATCCGGACCCATAGCGCTGCCTGTGGTCGGAAACTTCCCGCGCTGGCGACTCGGCGTCATCGCGATTACGGCAGTCCTCGTGCTGGGCGTGTACGCCCTCGTCGAGTACACCGACTTCGGGCTCATCGTCCAGGCTGGGACCCTCGACGGCGAGATGGTTCGCCTCCTGGGAATTAAACTGAGCCGGCCGTACCTCGTCGTCTTCGGTATCGGTGCCGCGCTCGCCGGTGTGGCCGGCGTCGTCGGCGGCCCGCTCGCCAACGTCAACCCTAACATCGGTACTGAACAGTTGGTTCCGGCGTTCCTCACCGTCGTCATCGGCGGCGTCGGGAAGATAGAAGGGGCCGTCGTGGCCGGGCTGATGCTCGGGACGCTGCAGGTACTCTTAATCCAGACCGGCTACGCCGCCTGGAGCCAGGTCGGTATCTACGCGCTCGCGGCGATAATCCTGCTGGTGCGTCCGCAGGGGCTGCTGGGCTCGGAGGTTGATGTCTCATGAGCGACGAACCGCGCGACGCGACCGCCACGGCGGCGGCCGACGCCGACGCAGAGGTCACCGGCGGTCTCGGCGACCGCTGGGCCAGCTTCCGCGACCGGGAAATCTCGACGGTGCTGCTCACGGTCGTGGGCGTGGCCGTCTTCCCGTTCCTCTTCAACAACTTCCTCGACGGCTACACACAACTGGCGACGCTGATGCTCATCTACGGCATCTTCGCCGTCGGGTTCGACATCCTGCTGGGGTACACCGGCCTGCTGTCGTTCGGTCACGCCGTCTTCTTCGGCGGCGCGGCCTACGCCGCCGGTATCTTCAGCGCGAGCGTCAGTAGCTCGCCGCTGCTAGTGTTGCTCGCCGGCACGGTGTTTGCAGTGTTGCTGGCGTGGATCGTCGGCTTCCTGTCGCTGCGCCGCGGCGGGATTTACTTCGCTATCCTGACGCTGACGTTCGGCCAGATGTCGTTCTACCTGGCGGCGTCGCCGTTGGCCTTCCTCACGAACGGTGAAAACGGCTTCACCTCCGTGGACATCGGCAGCCTGCTGGGCGTCATCGACATCCACGGCGGGGTGCCGTTCCCGCTGTCGATGCTGGTCGACAACATGCTGTACGTGTTCGTGGCCGTCATGACGGTGCTGTCGGTCGCGATGGCGAACCGCATCCTCCACTCGCCGTACGGGACCGTGTTCCGCGCGATTCGCGAGAACGAGCGGCGGGCGGAGTTCGTCGGCCTGGACGTCTGGCGGTACAAGCTGATGGCGTTCATCATCTCGGCGGCCTTCGCTGGCATCGCCGGGAGCCTGTTCGCCATCGAGGGGAACTACGTCCCCCTGCAGTCGCTGTACTGGACCGAGTCCGGGCGCATCGTCATCATGACTGTGCTCGGCGGCGTCGGGTCGCTGTTCGGACCGCTGTTCGGCGCCGGCCTGTACCTGTACATCGAGAATATCGTCAGCGGGTTCCCGACGCTGGGGCCCTTCTGGCACCTCATTCTCGGCATCGTGTTCGTCGTCGCTGTCGTCCTCTTCCCGAACGGTATCTGGGGCGGTATCGACTACGTCCGCGACATGGTCGTCGGAGGTGAGGAAGAATGACGGTCCTCGAAACCGATCAACTCACCAAGCAGTTCGGCGGCCTCACGGCCGTCGACGAGGTGGATCTGGAAATAGAACAGGGCGAAGGCGTGAGTCTCATCGGGCCCAACGGCGCGGGGAAGTCGACGTTCATCAACCTCGTTACCAGGCGGCTCGAACCGAGCTACGGCGAGATCACGTTCCAGGGGAACTCCATCATCGGGATGGACCCCCACGAGGTCGTCCAGATGGGGATGAGCAAGTCCTTCCAGACGGCCTCGATTTTCCCCGAGTTGACCGTCATGGAGAACGCGACCATCGCGGCGCTGGCAGCCGAGCACGGCTCGTTCCGGTTCAACTTCTTCCGCCACCAGAACAGCTATCCGGCAGTCGAGGAGGTGGCGAACAACGTCCTCGAATCGGTCGGCCTGTACGACGAGCGGGAGAACCAGGCTGACAGCCTCGACTACGGGAACAAGCGTCGGCTCGAACTCGGCATCGCGCTGGCCGCCGAGCCGGACATGCTGCTGATGGACGAGCCGACCGCCGGGATGTCACCCGATGAGACCCAGTCGACCGTCAAACTCATCAAGCGAGTCAAGCAGGAACTCGACCTGACCTTCCTGCTGGTCGAACACGACATGGAGATCGTCTTCGACATCTCCGACCGCATTGTCGTCCTCAATCGCGGGTCGGTCATCGCGAAGGGGACGCCCGACGAAGTGCAGGACGACCCCGCTGTGCAGGAAGCGTACCTCGGAGGTGTCGAAGAATGACGCTGCTCGATATCGAAGATATCAACGGCTACTACGGCGAGAGCCACATCATCCAGGACGTGTCGATGAACGTCGACGACGGCGAAATCACGGCCCTGCTGGGCCGCAACGGGGCTGGGAAAACCTCGACGCTCCGGTGTATCTCCGGGGCAACGCCGCCGGACGTCCGGAGCGGCACGATCCGGTTCGACGGAACGGACATCACCAACGACCCGCCGGAGGATATCGCCGTCCGTGGCATCTCGCTGGTGCCCGAGGAACGGCGCGTGTTCACCGATCTCACTGTCGCGGAGAACCTGCACCTCGCGGACACCGTCCGCAACAAGACGAACACCTGGCGGCGGAAGCTCGATTTCCGCGACGAAGGGATGTCGACGGAGGAAATCTACGAGTACTTCCCGCGGCTCGACGAGCGGCGCTCCCAGAAGGCCGGAACGCTCTCGGGCGGCGAGCAACAGATGCTCGCAATCGCCCGTGCGCTCCACCAGAGCACCGACCTGTTGATGCTCGACGAGCCATACGAGGGGCTGGCACCGCAGATCATCCAGTCCGTCGAGAACGCTATCGAACGCATCAGCGAAGACGGCACGACGATACTGCTGGTCGAGCAAAACGCCGTGGCGGCGATGAAGATCGCCGACCGGTGTTACGTGCTGGACCGCGGGCAAGTGGTGTTCAAGGGGCCCGCCGAGGAACTGCAGAACGATCAAGAGACCCGCGACAAGTACCTAGGTGTCTGAATGTCGAAAACACAATCCGCCGAAGCGTTACTCGACGCACTGCAGTCGGAAGGTGTCGTCGTCATCGACGAGGAAACGGACGAAGTCAGTACGACTGAGGCGTTCGAGGCCGACCGCGAGGTGTACTACGACACCTACGTCACGATGGGCGACACGGAGTTCCACGAGTCCGTCGCCGACGTGTTCGACCTCGATTCGGCCGCCGAAGCGGCCGAGCGGGTCGACGAACTCGACGTGTCGCGCGAGGAGTTCGCCACGTTCCTGACCCTGCGGTCGAACGTCGACGACTCGTACACCACGGTGGAACTGACGACGATGGCACAGATGGCGACCGAGTTGGGTCCGGAAACGCCGGTCCCCGACGCGGTCGAACACCTCGACGACGATAGCTACGAGGCCTTCGTCAACGCCCACGACCGGTGTGTCGTTACAGTGTGGAAACTGTTCTGTGACCCCTGTGAAGCCATGAAAGAACAGTTAGACGACGTTCTGGCCGCGTTCCCGGACGGCGTCCCGGTCGGCGGCGTCGCCGGCGAGCGGTCGCCGGAGTTCTGTCGGTCGGTCGGTGTCAACGCAGCGCCCGCCGTCGTGCTGTTCGAGGACGGCGAGCCCGTCGAGCGGATCACCGGCCGGACGGATCCGTCGCCGCTCGCTGAACGGGTCGAAGAAGTGTACGGCGTCTGACTGCGGCGTTAGTCTTCTTCGCCGCTACAGACCAGCACGGAGCGGTCCGTGCCCAGAATCACGCTCTGTGTGACGCTCCCGAACAGCACCTTGCCTGTCGGCGTCCGCTTGCGGCCGGCGACGACAACCATGTCGGCGTCCTGCTCGTCAGCCAGCCGGAGGATCGCATCGGCCGGTTCGCCACTTGACTCTTCCAGAGCCACCTCGACGCCAGCATCCTCGAGGACTTCCCGTGCCCGGCGCACGGAGGCCACCTGATCGACGGACGCCCCTTCGGGATTCTCCTCGAAGTCGTGCAGTAGCGTGACGCGAACCTGGCTTGCGTCCATCGGTATCTCGGTTATCGCTTCCGCGATGGCGGTCCCACGAGCCTCACTCTTGTCTATCCCAGCGACAATTTCGTACATGCTCGCTTCAGTCGTAGAACGGGCCAACCCTTAGTTCTGGCCCGTATTTCGGCCGGAGATACGCGAAAATCACACCGGTTCCGGTAGTTCTGTCGCCCACGGACCGACTCAACGGCGTCAGTCGCCGAACGGCCCCATACCGCCGCCGCCCATGCCGCCCATACCGCCGCCACCGCCTCCGCCGCCCTGTTGCATCTGTTTCATCATCCGCTCCATGTCGCCGTCGCCCATGCCCTGGAACTGCTTGAGCATCTGCTCCATCTGCTTGTGCTGCTGCAGGAGTTCACGTACCCGCTCCTCAGGCTTGCCGGAGCCACGGCAGATGCGCTCGGTCCGGGACTGGCCGACGACGCGGGGGTTCTCCAGTTCCTCCTCGGTCATCGAGTCCATGATGACGTCGAAGTCCCGCATCCGCTCCTGGGTCACGTCCATCGCGTCGTCGGGGAGCTGGTCCATCAGCCCGCCGCCCAGGCCCGGGATCATGTCCATCACCTGGTCCAGTGGCCCCATGTTGTTCATCGTCTGCATCTGTTTGCGCATGTCCTTGAGAGTGAACTGCCCCTCAAGCATGTCCTCGGGGTCCCAGTCCTCCTCGTCGCCTTCCTGGGTTTCCTCCATCGCGCGCTCGACGCGCTCGGTGAGCTGTTTGAGGTCTCCCATCCCGAGCAGGCGGGAGATGAACCCCGAAGGCTCGAACCGCTCGATGTCCTTGACCGTCTCACCCGCGCCGAGGAAAGCGATGGTGGAGTCGGTCTCGTTGACGGCGGCGAGCGCGCCCCCACCTTTCGCCGTCCCGTCGAGTTTCGTGATGATGACGCCGTCGATGCCGATGGCTTCCTCGAAGTCGGCGGCCTGGCTCTTGGCGCTCTGGCCCATCGCCGCGTCCAGCACGAGCAGGTCCCGGTCGGGCTGGACCTCCTGCTCGATGCGCTCGATCTGCTCGATGAGCTCCTCGTTCAGGCCGTCACGGCCCGCCGTGTCCACGATTCGAACGTCCGCGTTCTCCGTCGCGTCTAGGCCCTCGCGGGCGATCTTTACCGGGTCGTTCTCGTCGGGGTCGCCGTAGAAATCCACCTCGGCGCGCTCGGCCATCTCCTTGGCCTGGTCGTACGCGCCGGGCCGGTCCGTGTCGGTCTGGATGATGGCCGGCCGGAGCCCCTTCGTCGAGAACCACCAGGCCATCTTCGCGGCCGTCGTCGTCTTCCCCGACCCGTAGAGGCCGGCGAGCATGATCGTCTGTTCCTCCAGCGGGAGCTCCGTAGACTCGCCGACGAGGTCGACCAGTTCCTCGTAGACGATGCGCAGAACCCAGTCCCGCGGCGTCGTGCCCGCCGGCGGTTCCTCCTCCAGCGCACGCGTCTCGATGCTGTCAGAGAGGTCCTGAACGAGCCCGACGTCCACGTCGGCCTGCAACAGCGACCGCTGGATCTCCTTGACGATGTCCGCGATGTCCTCCTCGGAGAGCCGGGACTTCCCCCGGAGGTCATCAAGCGTCCCCCGGAGCGAACTCCCAAGATCGTCGAGTACCATTGTTGGACCGAGATACGCGACGGCGCGGGTAAAGGCTTGTTGTCGGGCCGTCAGCCACGAACCGCGAGGAGAGTCGCGGGAGCCGACCGGCTTGAAGCTGCGCTCGGAGCGGCTGTCACGGCGTGCCAGAACGGCCACCCGGGCCAGATGCCCCCGGCCAGTTTCGGGAGGCGGTCTGACCGTGCGAGGCGGTAACTACATGATTAAACGGATTCTCGCCCGTGACGAAAGGGTCAAAAGGTCGAACCGACTGGTCGACAATATGGCCGTTCTCGGGCAGCTCGGATTCATGGTCGCCTTTCTTTCGGCCGGCGTCGCCGCCGGCCACTTCGGGCTGCTGACCGAACGGCGGACGGATACCCTCACCTCCCTCGTCTTTACCGTCGCGCTGCCGGCGCTCATATTTCGATCCACGTACGACCGACCGCTGCGGGAGATTATTTCACCGGCGTTACTCGGGGGGTTCTGGGCCGTCATCGCGTTGACGATAACGCTGGGCTGGCTCGTCCACCGGCGGCTGGAGTCTCCCGACCGCCGCAGCGTCTCCGTCGTCCAGTCCTATCACAGCAACATGGGGTTTCTCGGGCTGCCGCTCGTGGCAGCGACGATGGGCAGTGAAGCGACGGCCGTCGCCAGCGTCATCCTCGGCATCGGCGCGGTGACCCACGTCCCGGTGACGGTGTTCCTGTTAGTCCGCATCAACGGCAGCGACGCCTCGCTGCTGGGCGAGTGCAGGAAACTCCTCACGAACCCGGTGCTCATCGCGCTGGCGGCCGGCATCACAGCCTCGGTTCTATCGCTAGCCGTTCCGGAGCTACTCATCGGTGCGCTCGGCCCGCCGGCTGAGCTGGCGCTCCCGGTCGCCCTGCTGTGTATCGGTGCGACGCTTGACACGGACCTCCCGGTGTCGGACCTGCAGAAGACCGTCAGCGTCGTCGGGCTGAAGGTGCTGTGGATGCCGGCGCTGGCGTGGCTGGTATACTCCTCGCTCGCCGTCGATACGACAGCGCTGGGCGCGGCAGTCGTGATGCTCGGCACCCCGACAGCGGTGTCGACGTACGTCTACACGACGGAGTTGGGGGGCGACGCGGCGTTCGCCTCGCTGAACGTCTTCACTTCGACAGTGGTCTCCATCGGGACGCTCTCCATGCTGGTCTGGCTGTTCGCCTGAGTCGCCGTGACCACGCTTTTGCCCACCGACGCCCCCACGGACGATATGGGCTATCACCAGATCGATCCCGAGGACCTGTCGGAGACTGAGGACTATCCCTGTGACCGGCGCGGGGTCTCCGACGCCACCGAACTCCACGCGCTCCACGCGGCCACTTACGAAATGGTGCCCGGCGAGGACCTCTCGCGAAGCTATCACTACCACGAGACGCGCGAGGAGCTGTTCTACGTGCTCGACGGCACGCTCCACGTCGAAACGCCCGACGGGGAGTACGTCGTTTCGGCCGACGAGGTGTTCGTCGCCGAACCGGAGAGCCCACACCGTGCGCACAACCCCGCCGACGCCGACGAACCAGTCACGGTCCTCGGCGTTGGCGCGCCGCCGACCGACATCGCGCGCCCGTACGATCCCGACACGTAGCGAGGGCTCGGCGGTTCAGACACGCTTTTGGGCCACCCCATCACAGTTGCGCCCATGACGAGCAAACAGGCGGTACAACAGCAACTGGTCGACAGCGGCGTCACAGCGGTCCTGCGCGGGATTCCCGAAGAGAAAATGGTCGACGTGGCGACGGCCGTCCACGAGGGCGGCGTCACGGCGCTGGAACTCACTGCGGACGCCAAGCGCTGCTCGGACATGATCGCCGCCGTCGACAAGGCGCTCGACGACACCGACGCTATCATCGGGGCCGGTACGGTCATGGACGCCGCCGCCGCCCGCAACGTCATCGAGGCCGGCGCGGAGTTCGTCCTCGCGCCGAACCTCAACGAGGACGTGCTCGACGTGTGTAATCGCGAGGGCGTCGTCGCCATCCCCGGCGTTATGACGCCGACGGAGGCCGCCGACGCGATGGAGGCCGGCGCGGACATCTTGAAGATGTTCCCTGCAAAAACGGTCGGCCCGGCCCACATCGGCGCGCTGCAGGGTCCGCTCGGGGACGTGCCGATTATGCCGACCGGCGGCGTCTCGACCGACAACGTCGACGAGTTCTTCGATGCCGGCGCGGTCGCCGTCGGCGCAGGCTCGGCACTGGTCAACTACGAAGCAATCGAGAACGACGACATGGACGGCGTCCGCGAACAGGCCGCGGAGTTCGTCGCTGCCGTCGAGGCCGCCCGAGAGTAGCAACGGTCCGCGGACCCCACCGCTCGGGCAGTTAGAAAACGGCCCGGTACGGCGTCAGCGACTTATTCTCCGGTCGTGTTCGTCGTTTCGTTGCCGGCCGTACCGGTTTCATTGCCCGGCATGTCCGTTTCGTTGCCCGGGATCTCAGTCTCGTTACCTGGCAGATCCGTTTCGTTGCCTGGTATCTCAGTCCCGTTGTCCGGCAGATCCGTTTCGTTGCCTGGTATCTCAGTCCCGTTGTCCGGCAGATCCGTTCCGTTACCCGGCGTCTCGGTCTCGTTCCCGAGAGCATCGGTGTCGTTCTCGCCGAGTTCAGTCTCGGTATCCATTCCGATTTCTTCGTCGGTTTCGAACGCAGTCTCCGTCTCGGTCTCCATCGCCGGTTCCGTCTCGTCTTCTGTCATCGCGTCAGTCTCTTCCGCCGTGGGCGTGTCCGGAGCTTCGGCACCGCCGCCGTCGGTTTCTGTTCCGCTGCCGCCGTCGGAGCCGCCACAGCCAGCGAGAGCCACGAGCGCGCCGCCTGTGATTTTGATAACGTTCCGCCGAGATGTGATCGGTCGTTCCATAGCGTTTGCACGAAGACTACCAGGGCAGTTTATGAATGACCTGCTAAGCGTCAGACGGAGGACCGACCGGATGGATTAGCCACATCTGAAGTTGGGCCGGTTCGCGAAACGGCTATGAACGATCTGTTTCAGATCATGATTGATCGAACGGTAGTTCTGGATCAGGTATGTAAGCGGTTCTGCGGTCGGCCCACGCTTCGTCACCCGAGCCTCGATGTGCCCTGGTTCGGTCGTATAAACGGGTAGTAACCATCCGAGTCACCCAGTTCACAGACGATTATCGAGCACATAGGTATCTGTATCTTCCAAGCGGACTATCGTGTCGCTATTTGCCCTGTGGCGCCGGTCAGGCGGCCGCTTCATGGCCAAAACCCGGCCGGCTGCTGTTTAGCAACGGTATAACACAGGCTGTGTTGCCAAACGTCTCGGGACCCTCGTCACTAGTCGCTCTCGTGCGGGTGAAGTTCGGTCCCGTAGTGCTCGGCGTGGTCGGCGTAGTCGATGAACCGCGGTGCGTCGGGGTCAAAGGGCCGCTGCAGCGCGTCGAAGGCCTTCTTCTTGTCCCAGCCCTGGAGCTTGCCGACGGCAGAGCGGTCTTCGAGGTCGTGGTAATCAAGGTCAGGTTCGGTCAGTTCCCACGCCCGCAGGCCGGTTTCGGTTCGGACGATGACCGAGGAGTACTCGTCGCTGGACCCGACGGAACCGACGGTGAGGTCGGCACAGTAGCCAGTGAAGTCGGCACACTCGTCACAGCCCTTGAGGGCGGCGTCGTGGAAGTTCTCCACGTCTTCCTCCAGGAGCATCTCTCCGTCCTCACCGTAGACCATCATCTTCCCGTGGAGCACGTCCATCTTGCCGATGTCGGCGCGGTCGATGCCACGCTCTTCTTCGATGAGTTCGCCGATGAGCGAGTAGTAGTTGAAGTTCTTCGTACACATCAGCGCGATGGTGTAGTCGATGGCTCGGACGCCGTCCTCCTGGGCGGCGTAGTCCCAGTCGAAATCCTTCAGGGCGCGAATTCCCTCGATTTCGCAGGGAGTGCCGACCAGCGCGAGTGAGGCCTCCGACAGCGGGACGTCGAGTTTGTGTTCCCACTGCTCGAGGTCGAGGTTCCCCAGCGCGAGCGTCTGATTGTAGAAGCTCCCGGCGTTGTCGATGCACTCCTCGGGCGTCGTTGCGAGGAACGATTCGGCTTTCCACTCGGCGTCGTCGCTCTCGGTGGCGATGAGCGCACCGTCGATCTCACCGGCCTCCAGCAAGTGACACAGTACCGAGGTCACGAGGCCGCCGTCCTGGGCGTTCTCCCGCCAATCGTCCTCGACCTTTGCTGAGAACTCCGTGATGGGGTCGCCCGCGCCTTTGACGTTGTCGTCGCCGCCAGTGATCTTCCACTGGCGCTCGTAGCGGAGGCCGCCGCGGGGACACATATCCCAGCACAGCGAGCAGCCGGTACACATCTTCACGAGCTTCGGCAGGTCGTCGTCGCCGATGCCGATGGAGTCGCTGGGGCAGGCCGCGACGCAGGTGCCGCACTGGATACAGCGGTCGGCCTGGATGACGGCCTCGTCGAGTTCCATAAACCACGTTTTGCCCTCGGGCTCCTCGATGTCGTTCATCTCGGCGCGGATGCCGTCGCCGGGCGTCTCGAGGTCAGCGCCGTCGGGAACGCCCACCCGTTCGTCCGGCCGGCCGTCGTCGACGTTCTGGCTGGTCCCCGTCGCCGGCTCGGTGAACCGGATGGGTTTGAGTTTGCCGTCCGGTTCGACGTTCGCCGCGCCGGTCCCGCCGTCCGGGCGGACGCGCCGCTCCCCGCTATGGCTGTGGCCGTGACTGTGCCCGCTGTCGCCCCCGCTACACCCGCAATCGCTCCCGCAGCCACAGGCGTCGTCTTGACCGTCACTCGGGACGCCGGGCATCGGTCGGCCACCGTCAGTCACCAGCGGTGGGTCGGCGTCGTCGCGGTCCGTGGGAGCGTCCGGCGTCGACACGACGAACTCGGGCGCGGCGTCGGCCGGCGCGACCTGCCGCCGGTAGCGCCGGTCAGTCATCGTCGGCCACCTCCCCGCGGCCGCCGCCGTCACCGTGTGCGACGCCGCCGTCGACGTTGGCGTCGGCCCGCCGCATCACCGAGCGAAGCCGGTCGTTGTCAACGCGGCGGCACCACTCGTAGAACCGCTCGCCGTCCGTTCGCTCGTCGGCATAGGCCTCGAACAGTTCTTCCAGCGCCGGAATGACGGCGTCCGCCGGGACGGCGTGTTCGACCCAATCCAGGAACTCGTTGTCCGCGCCGAGGCTCCCGCCGAGGCCAAAGTCCATCCCTTCGATGATATTGTCGCCCTCTTCGTTGGTGGTTCCCTCGGGGTCGTCGACCTGCACCGTCTCGCCGCGGAAGCCGATGTCAGCGATCTGCGGCTGCGCGCAGGAGGCCGAGCAGCCGGACATGTGCATCCGGACCACGTCTATCTCGTCAGGCACGTCGATCCGGCGGTCCAGGGCCTTCGCCCAGCGGCGGACGCGGTTTTTCGTCTCGATGATGCCGTAGTTGCAGAACTCCGAGCCGGTGCAGCCGACCGCACCCCGCGAGAACGGGCCGGGGTCGGGCTGGTACTTCCGGGCAAAGGGCGTATTCAGCAAATTGCCGATGTTTCGCTCGGGAACGTGCGTGATGAGGAAATTCTGGTCGGTCGCCAGTCTGACCGATGCGTCCTCCGTGCCGTACTCCCGGGCAGCGTGAGCCGCTCGCCGGAACTCGTCGCCGCCCATCCGGCCGGCGATGACGTTGAAGCCGACGTACTTCAGGCCGTCCACACGCTGGTCGTGGACGCCGACGTGGTCGCCGCGGTACCCTTCCGAGCAGTCGGTTCCCCGGGTCGGCAGATCGACCGTACAGCGGTCCCGAACCGCCTCCTCGAACGTCTCGGCGCCCATCTGCTGGACGAGATAGCGCATCCGGCAGACGCCGCGGTTGGTGCGGTCGCCCAGTTCCTTGAAGGTCTGGGCGACGGCCCGGCAGAACTCGACGGCGTCCGCCGGCGGGACGAACACGTCCAGGTCCGAGGCCATCCGTGGCCCGTCCGAGAGGCCCCCGCCCACTCTGACGTGGAAGCCGTAGTACTGCTCGCCATCGATTTCGCGGCGGGCCGGCGTCAGTCCCACGTCGTTGATCTGGGACTGCGCGCAGTCCTGCCGGCAGCCGGTGATCGTCATTTTGAATTTCCGCGGGAGGTTCGCGTACTCCCGGTTTTTCGTGAAAAACTCCGAGACGGCGTCGACGACGGGCTGGGCGTCGAAGCACTCGTGATCGTCCAGCCCAGCGGCGGGACAGCCAAGCACGTTCCGCGCCGAGTCGCCACAGCCCTGGACCGTCGTCAGACCGACCTCGTCGTAGCGCTGCCAGATTTCGGGCACGTCCTCGATTTCGATCCAGTGCATCTGGACGTCCTGGCGGGTCGTGATATCGAGGAACGCGTCACCCCAGATATCGTTCTGTTCCTCACCGCCGTACTCCTCAGGCGCGGTGGCGTACTCGTCGGCCACCTCGCCGATGACTTCGGCCTGCTCGGGCGAGAGATAGCCGCCGGGGACTTTGGTCCGCATCATGAAGTAGCCGTCCTGGCGACCATGGGCGTACAGCCCGGCCCACTTCAGTCGCTCCCACTCGCCGTCGTCGGCCCGGTCCTCAATCTCCTCGAAACTCAACTCCTCGGCCGCATACTGCGCAACGTCTTCGATAACGTCCAGCGGATGCTTCTCCTGTTTCCAGCGTTCAACTGTGTTCATTACTATCACACCACAATACTGTGTGGATTGATAATGAATAACGAGTGTCTTCAACGCGCCCCTGCCGGCGAAAACGACCACACCTCCCCTGAGGTGGTAACAATTGCCTCATTATCAACAGGGCTGTCCCGGCGCGACGGCCCGGACTCTATGGGTTCCACACAATCAGGGTCGGCAGTTACCGCTCACAGCTACTAGGTAGCGGCAAAAATGACCGCGAAGTCCGGAGGCCTACTCGCCGATGAGGCTGTCGACGATTTCCTCGGGGTCGAACGGTTCGAGGTCGTCGTAGTCCTGGCCGGTCCCCAGGAAGAGGATCGGCTTGCCGGTGACGTGCGCGACGGAGATTGCCGCGCCGCCCTGCGGGTCGGCGTCGGCTTTCGTCAGGATCGCCCCGTCGATCTCGGCCGCGTCGTTGAACTCGCGTGCCCGGTTGACGGCGTCCTGGCCCGCGACCGCCTCGTCCACGAACAGCGTCATGTCCGGGTCGATGTTGCGGTCGATCTTCTCCAGCTGGGCCATCAGGTCGTCCGAGGTGTGGAGTCGGCCGGCCGTGTCGCCAAGCACCACGTCGATGTCGTTAGCCTTGGCGTACTCGACGGCGTCGTAGATGACCGCCGTCGGGTCCGACCCCTGCTCGTGGGTGATGATCTTCTTGTCGAGGTTCTCGGCGTGCTTTTCGAGTTGCTCGTTCGCGCCGGCGCGGTAGGTGTCGCCGTTGGCGAGTACCGTCGAGAGCCCGCGTTCCTCGAAGTATTGGGCGAGTTTCGCAATCGAGGTCGTCTTTCCGACGCCGTTGACCCCGGTGAACACGATGGTGACGGGCTTGTCGGCCTGCTGGACGCGCTCGTCGAAGTCGAACTGGCCGACGTTGATGACGTCGTACAGCGACTCCCGGAGCGCGTCCCGGACGAGGTTCCCCGTGCTGGAGAGCCGTCGGCGGGTCTGGCCTGTGAGGTTCTCCTTGACGCCGTCGAGGATCTCGTTGGCGACGCTCATCTCCACGTCGCTCGACAGCAGCGCCAGTTCGAGGTCGTCGAGGTGGCTCTGTAAGTCCTCCTCCTCGATGACCGTCTTCCCGGTCGCCATGAGCTTCGCCTTCGCGGCGAGGCCGCGGCCGCCATCGTCGTCTTCAGACTCCGACTCGGCGTCGGACACCGAGTCGTCATCGGTCTCCGCGGTGTCGTCCGGTTGTGAATCGTCCGCGGGGCTTGCATCTACGTCTTCGACTGCCGTGGACGACGCTGTGGCTGACTCATCTATCGCCTCGGAGTCCGCGACTGGCGGTTCAGAGTCAGCGCCGGACTGGTCGTCCGTGGCTGCTGGCGTCGCTGCCGCCGCCTGCGTGTCGTCTTCGGACGGCTGTGAGTCTTTTGCGGGCTCAGCGTCGGCTGCCTGTTCGGCAGGCGCTTCCCCGTTTGCCTCGTCGGCGTCCGGTTCGTCCTCCGCTTCGAGTGCCTCTTCGTCGACGTCCTCTTCGACGTCACTCGTGAACCCGCTGAGTTTGTCCTTCAGTCCGTCGAACATGCGGCCTTACTCGTCTTCCTGCTCTTGCTGTTGCATCATCTGCTGCATCTGCTGCTGTTGCATCTGCTGGGCCTGCTGTTCGAGTTCCTCCATCTCGGTCTCGACTTCGGCCTTCTCTTCCTGCAGGTCGCTGATGTGGTCGTCCAGCGTTTCCTTCTTGGTTTCCAGCGTGCTGACAGCGCCTTCCTGCTCGCGCTCTGCGGAGTAGCCGCCACCGAGGGAGACGACGACCTCGTCGATATCCTCGATAGTGGCGCGGATGTAGGCGTCGCCGCCGAGCGGGACCTGCACCGTGGAGCCGGAGTCAAGCGTCTCGATGGCCTCGATGGCCTCGTCGATGTCCGTCTGCTTCTCGCGGAGGCGTTCGATCTCCTCTTCGATGGCGTCGACTTCCTGCTCCATCTGTTCGATCTCCTGTGCGACCTGCTGCATCTGACCGCCGCCGCCACCGCCACCGCCGCCACCGCCCATCATGCTGCCACCTCCTCGATCGTGATCTGCGTGCGCTTGAGGTTGTGCTGGGAGCCGAAGTCGCTGTAAACGCGCTCCTCAGCGACGTTCTCGTTTGGCGCGTCGACCTCCTTCTCGAACTGCTGTGGGCCGTCTCGGGCCGGGAAACTACCGCGAACAGTGTACGTGCTCATACACGCAGGTGCGGGCAGGGCAGGGAAGTATCTTCCCCTTCCGCCCGTCCCGGGTGTGTCTCATTCACGAGATGGATCGTCCTGTCCAGCGACTGATACGGCCACACGGGTGGAAAACGAGCGGCGGGCCTACTCCTCGGACGCCGGAGCGTACACCATATCGCCGCCACACTCGGGACAGGACGGCCGGAGCACACCTGTCGAGTAGTCACACTTTCGGCAGACGAGGCGGTTCTGGTCTTCCGTGGGCGAGGTTCGCTGGACCATACGTGCTAGTTGGGAACACACCATATTATTCTTTGACACGGAGTATCATGGTCACCGACCCTGACAGATTTGCCGGAACAATACGTACAGCCGGCTATGAGCGAGACGACCTACCAGTGCCAGTGCGGCGCGACTCTGCGATTCAGGCAGGACCTGACGCTGGAGCGTGGCGGAACCAGTCGGTCCTGGGCGTGTGGGGACTGCGGACTGCCCGTTCCGGGCGTGGTGGCGGAGAAACTCAGCCACCAGCATCCGTCCTGAGCGAGCGGAAAATAAAAACCGCGTCAGTCGATGTAGCCGAGCGCCGCGTCGATACGGCCCAGTTCCGGCCCGGAGGTATCCGAGCCACAGACGTAGCCGTTGTCGTTGGCGATCAGCCCGGAGCCGACGAGCGGGCCACCGTAGTTGATGGTCCCGATGTCAGCTGGCACGTCGAGGACCTCCTCGAGGGCGTCGAGTTCGCCGTCCGTGGCCTTCGGATGGCAGAGTACGCCATTGTTGGTGGCGACGGCGGCGGTCCCGACGGTCGTGACACCGGCGATGACACCGCGTTCGACAGGCACGTCCAGCCCGTCTTTGACTGCCTGTACGGCGTCTCTGGAGAGGTCGGGGTGGACGTACGCGCCGTAGTCGTTACAGCAGACGACGTTGCCGGCGGCGTTGATCCGGCCGGGCAACCGCGTCACGGGCACGTCGACGACGTCCTGAATCCGTTCGATTTCGGTCTCACGGACGCGTTCGGAGACGACCAGCCCGTTCTCGTTGCCGGTCGCGAGCGCGCCCACGGTCCCGGAGCGGCCGACAGTCGTCGGCACGGCCGGAACGTCGAGTTCGTCGCTCAGGTCATCGAGCAGCGATTCGTCTAAGTCTGGGCGAACCAGCACACAGTCGTCGGTCGCACGGGCGAACACACCCACGTACGACGACCCGGAGAAAGCCGCGCGGAGCAACGTTACTCTGCGGTCTCTGCTTCGACGATGGCTTCGCCCTCTTCCTCGAAGCGGGCGGCGCGAACACGGATCTTGCTCGGCGTGTTGGCGCGACCGCGAGCCCAGGCCGCCTCGTTGATCGAGGGGTCGAGGCGGACGGCGTCCTCGTCGACAGAGAAGTGCTTGGCGAGGTGCTCGCGGATGAGGATCATCGCCTTATCTGCGCGCCTGTGGTTCGGTTCGGCTCGCGCGTCTCGGAGCGGGACGGTGACGACACGCTCCTCGAAGTCACTGGCGCTCATTATTCGTCAGTGTCGTTGCGCCGCCAGTGGCGTCGTTTGTGGTTGCGCTGGACCTCGCGGTCCGTCTTGAGCATGACCCAGGCCGGGACTCGACTGTTCTGGTTGTCGAGCTTGGCCAGTCGCTTCTTCGTAGCCTTCGATTTCTTACCCATGGTATGGTGCTTGTTCCGCGCCGTGGTTTAAATTCCTTCCTTTTCGAGCCGGTCACGGCCCGTTATCAGCGGCTATAACTGCGGACGTAGAACTAAGTAGCGAATAACCCTGATTATCAAAGGATGAAGCGCCGGAAATTGCTCCAGACAATGAGTGTCAGTGCGACAGCCGTCGGCTCTGGTTGCATGGGCGGTGGCGGTGAGGTCGTCGTCAGCGTGAAACAGGATGTCAGGGTCAATCCACACGAAGCGTGGATACAGGAGGAGATCCCGGACGTCTCCGACCCCGGCGGTGAGCTACAGTATATCGTCAAGGCGGACATCCCGTTCAACGTGTACTTTTTCACTGACCGCGAGCAGTTCGAACAGTACGACACGTACATCAAGGGTCGAAAGCCCGACGAGACACCGCCGGGGAACCCCAAGTTCAGCCAGACAGCGGTCCAGCCCGAGGGGTCAGATATCTACGAAGCGTCAACGGACGACGGCGGCGCACGGGAGTCACTCGACGAACCCGGGCCGTACTTCTTCGCCGTCGACCACTCGAACTACCGGATGGAAACCCGCGTCGACGACTACGATGACCCGCTGAAGGCCTTCGTCGATTTCACGGTCATCCGGAACAAACTCCCCTTCTAGACGAACGCCAGCGGCACCATCGCCAGCACTCCGACAACGACGCCGGCGGTTAGTTCGCGTTTGCCCCCACCCGGCAAGCCGTCCCCGTACTCCAGCGCTTCGGGGACGAACTCCGTGAGCACGAGATACACCATCGCTCCGGCGGCGAAGCCGAAGCCGAACGGAAGGAACGCCTTCGCCAGCGTGACGAAGTAGTACGCGATAACGGCCCCGACCGGCTGTGGCAGCGAGGAGAACACCGCCCACCAGACCATCTTCCACTCGCTGACACCCAGCGAACGGAGCGGGATAGCGATGGCGGTCCCCTCCGGGATATTGTGGATGGAAATAGCGACCGTCATGAACACCGCCAGCAGCGGGACGGAGACGCCGACGATACCCACGGCGGATTCGGGCGTGGCCGATTCCAGCCCGAGTTCCGCGAAGGAGACGCCGACAGCGACACCTTCGGGGAAGCTATGCACAGTCAGAATGCCCAGAATCAACAGGAGCTTGGTGAAATCAGCCTGCTCGAACTGCTCCGGGGAGTGGTCGAAATCGTCCAACAGTTCGTGTGCTACGGCGACGAGCCCGACCCCGGCCAAAATACCGGGAACCATCAGCACCGGCGATCCGTAGGCCAGCCCCTCACGGACGAGTCCGAACAGGGAGGCGGCGACCATGATTCCCGAGGCCAGCCCCCACAGCAGGACGTTCCATCGGTCGGAGAACTCATCGACGAGAAAGAACGGGATCGCACCGAGGCCGGTGGCGAGCGCCGTGAGCAACCCCGCGACGAACACGAAAGCAACGTTCTCGACGGCGACCATATCGGTACTACGCTGCTCAGCCCGATAAAAATTGTCACTAACCTGATTTGTTTTGGCCGGCCTAAACAGCCCGGCAGTACAATCCAAATAGTCAGCAGTGCTTCAAATTGACAGCTACAGTGCGGATAACGACTATTTCTACGACAGTACCGACTACGTCGCGCCTCTCTTCATACAAAATATGTCATAGTACTTACCCTCTAACACTGTTCGTGTGAATCTCACACCGACGGCAACCGCTGGCTGTGGCGGGGCACCCTCCCAGCACGTCGCCGCGCCCTGGTTAGGACCGTTAGGAGCCGGATACGCTCACAACGACACCGATTCCACGGTCCGGTACGTCGGGCCGTCAGGTCCCAGTTCACTCTCCTTTAGCCGGATTTCCTCGACCCGCAGGCGTCCCACGTCAGGGTCGTCGTTCTCGACGGCGTTCTGTACCGTCTCTTTGCCGCCGGCGTGGTCCATCCTGGCGATGGTCGCGTGCGGCGTGAACTCGTGGTCTTCCGGGTCGAATCCCATCGCAACGGTCCTGTCTTCGACGGCTTCGTGCAACGCAGTCAGTTCCGCACCGCCCTCGCCGTCGCGGACGCCAATCCAAACGACGCTGATGTAGGATAGCGATGGGAACACGCCGAGACCGCCGAACTCGGCTTCGAACGGCTCGACGCCGCTGTCCTCGACCGCTGCTTCGAGAGCGGTGACGATGTCATCAACCCGGTTGGGCTCGGTGTCGCCGAGGAACTTCAGCGTGACGTGGGCCTGTTCGGGGTCGGTCAGCCGAAGCCCCGAGACGCCGTCGAAGCGCTTCTGTAGGCTCTCGATAGCGTCTTCGAGCCCGTCCAGGTCGACGCTGACGAACAGGCGTTTGGTCATAGCTAGCGATTCCAGTCAGATCCGCAAGAAAGCTACGACGGCGGTCAGTGGCTGCCGTGGTCCGGGGATGCATACCACCGCCAGAGACTATGTCCGAGTCCCAGAGCGACCATTGCGACCGCGGCACCGAAGAGAGCGGGGATGGCGGTGTCAGGAAGTAGACCGAGGGATAGCCGGGCGAGGAGGGCCGCCACAATCAGGAGACCCACCTGTGCTCGTTCCCGGGGCGTCTCCGCCGGACTGGGCACCCAGCGCCAGAGCGCCGATAGCTGCTCGAAGTAGCGTCCGACGAGAACCGCCAGAACAACCGTTCCTGCAACGCCCGCTCCAGCGGCGGGCAGTGACAGCGGGGCCTCGTTCGAGATGATAGCGGCCCAGCCAACGACCGCAAATACACCCCCGAAGAAGACGAGCAATACGTCCACTGCCAGTGGGTCCCGCATATCCGAGAATCCGGTCGCTTGCCACCTAAATCCTGGCGAGCCGTGGACGTAGGCCTTAACCGGATTGGCCGTCAATCAGGAGGTATGACAGACCACGACGACGATCACTCCTTCTCCGAAGGGCAAGGGTTCGACGAGCCGTACGAGGGGTTCGACCTCGAACCGCCGGAGTTCGAGGTAGACCCGGACAAGGTCGACCCCGTCGACTCGCGTGTCGTCACCGACCTGCTGGACCAGCGGAACATCTCCTCTGACTCCGTCGAACCGGAGGAGCTACTCGATGTCGGCCTGGAGTATATGCACATCAACCGCCACGAACAGGCCGCCGAAACCTTCGAGCGCGTTGCCCAGCACACGGAGGAGGAGCGTCTTCTCCAAGAGGCCTGGACGAACAAGGGCGCGGCCCACGCGGAACTCGAGGAGTGGGACGCCGCCATCGGCGCGTACAAGGAAGCCCTCAATTTCGACGAGGAGTCCGATCACGCCGCCACGGCGGAGACGAACCTCGCGTACGCGCTGTGGAAGTCCGGCCGCTCCGAGCAGGCACTGGAACACGCCGAGCGCGCCGTCGAGATCGACCCCCGATTCGGTGAAGGCTGGTACAACCGCGGCTTCTTCCTGCTCGAACGCGGACTGGCTGATGAGGCCATCGACGCGTTCGACAACGCGGTCCGGCTGGGCTTCCGGAACGCCGACGTGCTCGAAGAGAAGGCCCGCGCCCTCGAAGAGGTCGGCGAGTTCGACCGCGCCGAGGAACTGGCTGAGGAAGTCGACGAGATGCGCGAGGAGGCCGAACAGCAACTGCTGGAATGATACTCAACGAACGCGACACCGACGAGGGGTTGCTCGTCTCGGTCTGTGATCCCGACATCATGGGCGAAACGTTCGAGAACGGCCCCGTGTCACTCACCGTCAACGAGGAGTTCTACGGCGGCGAATCGGCCACCGAAGACGAAATCGTCGACAGCCTCGCCCGCTGTTCCGTCGCCAATATCGTCGGCGACGACGCCGTCAGCGTCGCCGTCGAGCACGGCTTCGTCGACGAGGAGAACGTCCTCGACATCGGCGAGACGCGCCACGCGCAACTGCTCTGGATGTAACTGCGGTCGCTGCCGAAAGCCGACCCCGACAGTCTTTGCGTGCGCCCATCGAGAGGGACGCGTATGTACTCCCGAGAGCACGCGCTCGCCTCCGTAGCCGTCGGGGCCGCTGGCCTGACCGTCCTGCCGGTCCCGCTCCCCTGGTGGGCCGCCGTCGGTTACGCGGTCGCCGTCGGCGTCGGCATCGACGCCGATCACTTCGCCGTGGCCCGACTGGAGACCGGCGACTGGGCCGCGTTCCGGCGCGTTCTCCGAAACCCGCGACTCGTCGTCGGCGGCCAGGACGAGATATTCGCCCCGCAGGACCTCTGGCCGCTCCAGCGGCTCCTCAGCCACCACCTCATCGGTGGCGCGGCCGTGTTCGGCCTCTGGCTCGTCTCCGAGCCGCTGGCGCTGTTTACCGCTCTCGTCCTGTATGCCCACGTCCTCTGTGACCTCGTCTGGGACAACTACCGGCTGGAGACCTACCGGGAACAGCACGCGGTGGCCGCCGAGTCCGAATCAGGATAGGCTGGGCACCCGGCGGAGTTCTAGGTGAACCGAAGGAATGTTGCCTGTCGAGTCCCTGTATAGAGGTAATGGGACATTCTGAATCCGAGCTCTTGGACGTAGAGCGTATCCGCGAGGACTTCCCCATCCTCCAGCGCGAATTCGACGGCGAACAGGTGGTGTACCTCGACAACGCGGCCACAACGCAGACGCCCGAGCCGGTCGTCGAGACCATCGCCGACTACTATCGGACGACCAACGCCAACGTCCACCGCGGCCTCCACCAGCTGAGTCAGGAGGCCAGCGTCGCCTACGAGGACGCCCACGACCGCGTCGCCGAGTTCATCGGCGCGTCCGGCGAGCGCGAGGAGATCATCTTCACCAAGAACACCACGGAGAGCGAGAACCTCGTGGCCTACGCCTGGGGCCTGAACGAACTCGGCCCCGAAGACGAGGTCGTGCTCACCGAGATGGAACACCACGCCTCGCTGGTCACTTGGCAGCAGATCGCCAAGAAGACCGGCGCGACCTGTCGCTACATCAGCGTCCAGGAGGACGGCACGCTCGATATGGACCACGCCCGCGAGGTTATCACCGACGACACGGCGATGGTCAGCGTCGTCCACGTTTCGAACACGCTCGGGACGGTCAATCCCGTCTCGGATCTGGCTGACATCGCTCACGACCACGACGCCTACATCTTCGTCGACGGGGCCCAGTCGGTCCCGAACCGCCCGGTCGACGTAGAGGCTATCGACGCCGACTTCCTGGCCTTCTCGGGACACAAGATGGCCGGTCCGACCGGCATCGGCGTCCTCTACGGCAAAAAGCACCTGCTGGAGGAGATGGAGCCGTACCTCTACGGCGGCGAAATGATCAAGAAGGTCACCTTCGAGGACGCCACCTGGAACGACCTCCCCTGGAAGTTCGAGGCCGGCACCCCGGTCATCTGCCAGGGCATCGCGCTGGCGGAGGCCTGTGACTACCTCGACGATATCGGCATGGAACGAATCCAGCGCCACGAGGAGCAGCTCGCCCAGTACGCGCTGGAACAACTGCGGGACGAGGGCGACGTGGAGACGTACGGCCCGGCCGCGGGAACGGAACGGGGTGGCCTGGTCGCGTTCAACCTCGATTCGGTCCACGCCCACGACCTCTCCTCGATCCTCAACGACTCTGCCGTCGCCATCCGCGCCGGCGACCACTGCACCCAGCCCCTCCACGACAAGATGGGCGTCCCGGCCTCCGCGCGTGCTTCCTTCTACGTCTACAACACGCGGGAAGAAGTGGACAAGCTCGTTTCGGCTATCGACGACGCCCGGCAGTTGTTCGCGTAGTCAACCTCTACCGCGCGCCATCGGCGCGCGGTTTCCCCGGACGCGAACAAAGTGAGCGTCCGGCCTTTTTCGCCTACGTTTTTCGAGTCGAGCGGGACCGACGGTCCCGCTGACCATGCGAACGGCGACGAAATCGCCGTGAGCAGAGAGTGGTCGCCTTCGGCGACCCGACGATGAAAAAGGTGGCTCGGAAGCCTTTTCCGATTGACAGCCGTATCATAGTTTAATTATGGGTATCGGTGGCTCGGACATGTACCGGCAGCAGATCCTCGATCACTACAAGAACCCCCGGAACTACGGGGAGATCGAGGAGCCGACGTTTACCCACATCGGCGAGAACCCGATGTGCGGCGACGAGATACGGATGGACGTCGTCCTCGACGAGAGCGAGGAGACAATCGAGCAGGTCGCCTTCCAGGGCGACGGCTGCGCCATCTCCCAGGCCTCCGCGTCGATGCTATCACAGGAGTTGGCGGGGATGGCGGTCGAGGACCTGGAAGCGATGGACCGCGACGACATCACAGAGATGCTCGGCGTCGATATCTCGCCGATGCGGGTGAAATGCGCCGTCCTCGCCGAGAAGGTGGCACAGGACGGGGCGGAGATCTACTTCGGCGAGAAGGACATCGACCGGACGACGACTGAAGACGACGACTGAAACGGGCACACACACCGTCAGTATTCTTTTTATACTACGTCACACGTCACTCGGCCTATGCCAGGCAACGACTGGGATCCTGACGACTACGACGACCGGCATGGGTTCGTCCACGAACACGGCCAGTCGGTCGTCGACCTGCTGGACCCCCAACCGGGCGAGCGGGTGCTGGATGTCGGCTGTGGCACGGGCCACCTGACGGCGGAGATCGCTGACAGCGGAGCCGAAGTGGTCGGCATCGACGCGTCGGCGGAGATGGTCGCCCAGGCCCGGGACGCCTATCCGGACCTCACGTTCGAGCAGGCGGACGTTCGGTCATACACCGCCGACAGGCCGTTCGACGCGGTGTTCTCGAACGCGGCGTTGCACTGGATACCCGGTGACGACCACGACGCGGTGCTGTCGACGGTCGCCGACGCGCTGAGCGAGACCGGGCGGTTCGTCGCGGAGTTCGGTGGAGCTGGCAACGTGGCGGCGATAACCGACGCGCTCGTCGCCGAACTCGACGCTCGCGGCTACGAGGTCGACCATCCCTGGTACTTCCCGAGTATCGGCGAGTACGCGCCGCGGGTCGAATCACACGGGCTCGAACTGCGGTTCTCGCGGCTGTTCGACCGGCCGACGCCGCTCGACGGCGGCGAGGACGGGCTCCGGAACTGGATCGGAATGTTCGGCGACGAGTTCTTCGCCGATGTCGAGGACGACGAGCGAAACGCCGATGTCGAGGACGACGAGCGAAACGCCGATGTCGAGGACGACGAGCGAAACGCCGATGTCGAGGACGACGAGCGAAACGCCGTTCTGTCGGCAGTCGAGGACCGGCTCCGGCCGACGCTGTTCGACGGGGACACCTGGGTGGCCGACTACCGGCGGCTCCGGTTCGTCGCCGGTCGCTAGCGGAGAAGTGGGCTGACTGATGGCCTGTGATTCAGGCCAGGAACACGTGCCGCGGTCGGTCGGCCAGCACGTCGCGACCCCAGTCGACCGTCTCTGAGAAGTCGTCCGAACGGAAGAACGCCATCGCGTCCTCCTGTGAGTCCCACTGGCTCGCGATGAACATGTCGTTCTCGTCGTCGTGGTTGAACAGCAGCGAGGTCTCGCGGTGGCCCTCCATCTCTTTGAGCAGGCCGCCGACAGTGTCGAACTTCTCGACGAAGTCCTCGTGGTACTCGGGCTTGACCGTGTAGAACATCCCCATCGTCCCGAACCCGTCGCCCTCGCCGTGGCGGCCGACGACGCCGGGCAGGTCGGTGAGGTAGTCGCTGGCCGTCTGGGCGGCGTCCTCGGTGTCCCACAGCGACGCGACAGCCGAGACATCGCCGTCGGTGTCGCCGTACACCGTCGTCTGGACGTGGGTGTCGTAGCGGTCGAACGCGCTCCGGAGGTCCGCGACCTCCTCGTCGAGCGTCTCCGCGTCGGCTTCGGAGTACACGACCAGCGCGTACACGTCCTCGCCGTGCGGTTGCCCGGCGTAGACGCCCGCCGATTCGAGCGTCTCGCGGATCGACTGCGACGACTCGGCGGTCTGGGCCTCACTGCCGTCCTCGGTTTCGCTACTCTCGGCACCCTCGCCGAGCGGGCCGCCGAGTTGCTCCTCGACGCCGTCGATATCGGACAGGAACCCGGCCGCCGTCTCGGCGGCGTCTTTCGCCGTCCAGATGCTGACGACGTAGGTCTGGCCGCTGTCGGCGCGCACGGCCGTCTGGACGTGGCGGTCGTAGTGGTCGAAACTGCTCTCGAGGTCGGACACGTCGTCGACGATGTCCTCCGCATCCGCCGAGGAGTGGAACACCAGCGCGTAGTCCCCGGCGTCGTACGCCTCACCTTCGTGCAGTCCCAGCCGACCGAGCCGCTGTGCGGCATCGTCGACCTCCTCGAAATCGGCCGAGACGTCCGGCCGGCCGCCCGAACTGCTCGACGATCCCGAGTCATCCCCGTCGGAGGACTCCTCCGAATGCGGATGGTCACCCTCGCTGGCGCTGCCGGGGTGGGCACCGCCGTGACTATCGGTGTCCCCGCCGGCATGTGCCCCGGCCTGTGCGTCGCTCGCCGTCGGCTCTTCTGCGTGGCTGTGGCTCGCGCCGGCATCAGTCGGAGCGTGCTCGTGTTCCGCAACGTCCGCCGGCGTCTCCGGAACCGACTCGTCGTCGGTCGGCACCCGCTGGCCGGCCAGGACGGCCGGCAACTCGGAGGGATCGAACCGCCGGCCGACGTAGAACGGGCCGAACTCGGCGAACTGCGAGGTCGAGGGATCAAAGCGCATCTCGGTCAGCAGCTCCTTGATGTGGCGCATATCGTCGCTCCAGAGCGTGATGCCCCACTCCCAGTCGTCGAAGCCGATGGAGCCGGCGATCATCTGGTTCACGTCGCCGCCGTAGGTGCGGCCGATGTCGCCGTGCCGTTTGATGTGGGCCGCCCGCTCCTCGAAGGACGTGTCGTACCAGTTCTGGTCGGGCTGGCGGCGCTTGCTCATCGGGTAGAAGCAGACGAACTCGTCGTCGGGCACATCGGGGTGGAGCCGGGCCTGGATGTACTGGGCCAGCCCGGAGTCGTCGTCGACCTCGCCCTCGAAGTACTCGCGGGACTTCTCGGTGTAGCCCGAGGCCTCCGTCACGGAGACGTAGGAGAACTCCCGCTCGGTGAAGGCGGCGAACTCCGTCTGCTCGAAGTGCCGTTCGGCGGCGTCGAGGTCGCCCATCGTCGGCCGCAGGTGGAGGATCATGATGTCAGCCTTGTGACCCATGACGGTGTACACTGCCGTCTGGCCCTCCTCGGCGTCTTCGACGGCTTCGTACGCATCGAGGAAGCCGATACCCTCCGAGAGCGCACGGTCGCGGACTCGCTGGGGGGCCTCGCGCCAGGCGTCCCAGTCGATGCTCCGGCAGTCGTGCAGCGCGTACCAGCCCTCTTCGGTGGCTGGAGGCTTGCGTTGGTCCATAGATGCCGGTTACAGGTCGATAGTAAGGAAACTTCTCATGTGGTTCCGTCACGGCGACTTCTGAGCCAGCAGTTCGGACTGTGTCTTTATTAGTACGACGTGTCAGCGAATCGGTGTTGTCGCATGAACAACCCAATCGATAGACGGGTCGCAACAGCCCTCCAGTCGTACACGGTACTTGCGGTGATCGCGGTTCTCATCGGTGCCGCCGTCGTACCGTACGCGGCGTCGGTCGCCGAGGGCGACGAACAGTACGTCGCTGTGGTGAACATCGACGAAACGATTTCCGGCTCTAGCTCACAGGAGACGATACAGAAGCTCCGCGAACTTCGCAGCAACGAATCGGTGGAGGCGGTCGTTCTCCGGGTGTCAAGCCCCGGCGGCAGCGCCGCCTCCAGCGAGTCGATGTATCTGGCCGTCAAGCGGCTCTCAGCGGAGAAGCCGGTATACACGAGCGTCGGCCAGTACGCCGCCTCCGGCGCGTACTACACCGCGGTCCCGAGCGACCGCATCTACGTGACGCCGGCCAGTATCGTCGGCCACGTCGGCGTCATCGGAACCGCGCCGACCGACGGCCTGAGTTCCTCCGCCACAACCGGGCCCGACAAGGCCCATCGGGGCATGACGCGCGACGAGTACTTCGCAAGCCTCGAATCGATGAAACGGTCCTTCGTCGGTGCGGTCATGACCGAGCGCGGTAACAGGCTTGAGGTATCTCGCGAGACTGTCGCGGAAGCATCGGCCTATCAGGGCGGCCGCGCGGTCCAGACCGGCTACGCCGATGAAGTCGGCGGACTCGAAGCCGCGATAGCCGGCGCGGCTGAAGCCGCCGATCTCTCGGAGTACCAGGTCGTGTACCACAACCCCGCGGACCCGCAGGGACTGCTCCTCCTCAGTGGCGGGAGTGGCGCCGGCGGGAACACCACCGTCGCCGCCGAAAGCGCGCCGTACACGTTCCGCGGTGTCGATTCAGTCCACTTCCTCATGATATACGGCGCGCCGGAGAACCAGCAGGTCATCTACAACAGCAGCGCACAGGGAGGTGCCTGAAATGGCGGATACAGGTACGGTCGCCCGTGTCAGCTTTTTCATCGCTGTAGTCGTCCTCGCAGTCGTCGTCGGAACTGCGGCGATGGGAGGCGGTAGTCAGTCAGCCCCCGACGTAGCCCAGCTGAACGCCGCATCGTTCAACAGCGACGAGGCCGTCGCGACCCCAGCAGACGAGAGCGGCGACCTCTCGATGTCGGCCGACGCCTCCGGGAAGGTCGTCGTGGTCGACGTCGCCCACGCCGGAGATATCGACCGCGAAGCGCTCACGCCGCTCGTGTCGACCCTGACCGAAAACGGTGCGACGGTGCGCTACCACGTCGGTGAGCGGCAGAGCGGTCGCCCGCTCAACGAATCACTCCGTTCGGCTGACGCCCTCGTCGTCCTCGGCGCGGAGCAACGCTACACCGAGAGCGAACTGAACGGCCTGGCCGCGTTCAGCGACGCCGGCGGTCGCGTGCTCCTGCTGAACGAGCCGTCGCAGGCGAGCCCCGCCGGACTGGGACTTCTCAGGCCGGTCGCCTCGGACAGCGTGACCAAGCCGATGGCCCCACTGGCGAGCCAGTACGGCCTCGCGTACGGTAACGGCTACCTGTACAACATGCACGAGTACGACACCAACTACCGGAACGTCTACGCGACGCCGACGAGCGACACGGCACTCACGGAGGGTGTCGACCGGACGGTCTTCTACGCCGCCGTCCCCGTCGAAGGCGGCGACGCCGTCGTCACTGCGACGGAACAGACAACGCTCTCACAGACCCGGCGACAGGACACGTACGGCGTCGTCGCCCGCTCGGGGAACGTCGTCGCTGTCGGAGACACGAACGTCCTCACCCAGGAATTCCTCTACCGGGCCGATAACGAGCGACTGGTCGGTAACCTGCTCGATTTCCTCGTTACAGGCGAGAAATCGCCTGCAGACGCACCACAGACCGCCGATTCCGGCGGCTCCAGACCCGGCGGCGCGCTTCCCGGTGCCGGCACAAGCGGTGGCGACGTACCAGCACCCACACCGGAACCGGCACCTGAACCGGATTCAACCCCGACATCTGAACCAACCGAGACTTCGACGCCCGACGAGTAGGGCATCACTACGCGCTTTCGGCAAGTAGACTGGCAGAGCAGGGTCGTGAAATAACGGCTGCCGGACTGCGGCGGGCGCAGTCAGTCGTCGAGATCGAACACGCGGCGCAGTTCGCGCTCGATCTCGTCGATGTATTCGGAGAGCACAGCGTCGAGTTTCTCGTCGTCGACGATGACCGCCGAGAGCCGCTCGGTCGGGTTCTCTGGCAGTTCGACACTGAACTCGCCGTCCTCGTAGAACGGCTCGGACTCGTTGAGGATCTGCTGGTCGATGGCGTGGACCAGTTCGGAGTCGTAGGTGTCGTTCATCCGCTCGAACGCGTTCTTGTACGCCTTCTGCAGTTCCGGGAAGTAGTTCGCGTACTTGTCTTCGAACTTCTCGGGATCGAACTCTGTCATTGCCAGAATGCTACGGGGCTGGGGATAAAGATGACCCGATGTTCACCGTTGTATCGTGCGTGCGTCCTTCTGCGGGAGGTACATGGTGAGGTACGCGACGAAGCAGATACCGAAGATGCCACCCAGGACGAGAAAGACGCGGATGTCCAAGCCGGCAATCGCCGCGATGATCTCTTCCAGCGTCGTCCGCGGGTTCGCGAAGCCGAACGTCTCAGTGTAGGCCAACAGGCCGGCGACGACGACGAGTGCAATATCGAACAGGCCCCGAGAGTCCATCGTGGGGTGTTCGGAGAAGCGGACGTATAGCTTTTATTGCTGATACTGGCCGTCAGTGTCGTCGGTCGGCCTGCCGCTCCGTTTGCTACGTTTCGGCTACGATAGTTGCTCGCTGATAATCTCATCGGCCGCCTCGATGAACGCCGATTCCTCGCCGGTCGGGATAGTCGCGCCCGCCGCGATGTCGTGGCCGCCGCCGTCGCCGCCGACGGACTGGGCGGCCTCGCGCATCACGACCGAGAGGTCCACGCCCCGGCCGACCAGCGGCCCGGTCGCCCGCGAGGACACCTTCGTCTCGTCCTCGTCGGTGCTGGCGAACGCGATGATGGGCTTATCCGAGTCGACGCCGTCGGTCCCCAGCGCCATCCCGGCGACGATGCCGACGATGGTCTCGCGGATGGCGTCGCCGGCGTCGAACCACTGGACGGTCCCGGCCTGGGTGACGCCGCGTTCCTTGACGAGCGTGAGTCCCTCCGAGAGGTTCCGGCGGTGGTTCGACAACAGCGTTCGCGCGCGCTCCAGCGGTGCGTCACGCTCGCCGAGACACACTGCCAGTCCCACGTCCGCCCGCTCGTAACGGGCTGTGGCGTTCAACAGCGTCGAAAACTCGCTCGCGTCCCGGAGTTCCGTCCCACGCGGTTCCGCAGTCAGGGTGTAGGTCGTCCCGATGAGCGTCTCTATCTTGTCCGCCGGGACACCGCGCTCGACGGCACGCTGGACCAGCCCGCTGGCGACGGTCTGGCGCTCGTCGTCGGAGAGGTCCGCCCACGTCCGCCAGTCTCCATCGGCTTTCAGGTCAAGCCCGAGACCTTCGAGGAACCGGGTCGCGCCGGCCTGATCGTTTGAGATTCCTGGAATCGGAGCTTCCGTGGCGTACTCGAGCAGTTTCGGCAGCGGCCGGGTCTGTTTGCCGTACAGCGAAAGGTCGGTACCCTCCTCCAACACATCGGCGGCGATGCCCTCCTCGACGAGGCCGGCGTTGGCCCCGACGAGTTCGCCGCCGACGGCCTGCATGTCCCCGACCGCGCCGACGACCGCCAGCGCGGCGAGGTCTCGGTTGTCCGTCTCTCCGGTCGAGAGCGCACGGGCGAGGACGTACGCCGCACCCGCACCCGAGAGCTCCGACGCCCCGTTGATGCCTTCAAGCAGCGGATTGAGATGCGTCTCGAAGTCGGCGTAGCCGTCGGTGCCGACGACCGCGTCGGGGTGGCAGTCATCCGGGTCTGACGGCTGGTGATGGTCGGCGATGATTGCCTCGAAATCCCCCACGGCGACGTGTTCGGAGATGACATCGAGCTGGCCGGACCCGAAGTCAGTGAACAGGACGGTATCGTACTCGCGGGCCGCGATGCTCCCGATTTCGGCGGCGTCGAGTTGCTTCTTGAACACGGTTTCGACGGGGATGCCGGCCCGCGACAGCGCCGCGGTGGCGATGGCGGCGCTGGTCAGCCCGTCGGCGTCGATGTGAGAGGCCAGCAACACGCGGTCGGCCGCCCGGAGTCGGTCGGCGCAGGCGGCCGCGCGGTCGGCGAGCGCTGGAACGGGGCCGGTCGTAGTCATCGTACCGGGGATAGGTGCGCTCCGGCATAAAAACGTTCAGACGCGCAGTCGTTCGTAGCAGGCCGGCGTGTCCCGTCAGGCGACCTTCCGCTGGTCGCTGAGCGTGACGGACCGGTCGGCAGTCTCGACGGTCGTCCGGACAGTTATCCAGCCGTCCGCCCGTTCGATGGCGTAGGCGTCACCGAACGACAGGTCGACGCGCCGGGTCGTAGTGTAGGACTCCTCCGCTTCGAGTGTTCCGACACCTTCGGACCCCTCCCAGACTACGTCACCGCCGTCGGTGGCGTTCCCGGCGTAAATCCGCGTGTAGACGGTGATGTCCTCCGCCGTGCTGTTTTGCTGATTCGTCAGGGTGGAGGTCACGTCGCGGCAGGTCCGGCCGCACTCCTCGATGGCGTCGACAGTGAACGCGAACGGCGGCGTGCTGGCTGCGCCGCCGTCAGCGTCGCTCCCGTCGTCCGCGGTGGCGGTATCGTCGGAGGCGGTCTCCGTCGGGAACTCGGAGATGTCCTCGCCGCTGCTTTCCGCCTGGAACGGACCGAGGCCAGCGACGAACGCCCCGCCGACACCGGCGAGCAGGAGCACCGCGACGCCGCCGACGGCGAGTAGCTTCCCGTTCATCTTAGCCACCGGCCTCGCCCGCCGCGTCACTCACGCCCGGTCCCAGACTGCCGTCGCTCCCGCCGGTCAGGAACTCCTGAATAAGTTCGAGGATTGTCGTGACGAAATCCGGGACCTGGTCCGGGAGGCCGCCGGGCGGGCCGACGGCATTCGTCGCGTCGTCGGTGTCCACCGCGGGTGCGGCCGCGGCCGCACCGGTGAGGAGTGTCAGCGCGAGCACCAGCGTGCCGACCGTGCGCAGTAGGGTTCGTGTCATCGTCACTTGTTCGTTGCTCCCGGCACCCCATCAAGTAGCCAGACGGTAAGCTCGAATAGCCGCGCGTTTCCGTCGTTTTAGTCGATTAAATCCGGATTAAATCGAGTAACACCCTGTTATTATAACCGTGTCAGCCATACGAGAGGACATGCTTTCTAGTATGACCGAGCCGCAGTCGGAATCGCTTCGAGTTACCCAGCGGCCAGAACAGGGCCGATGAGCCTCCTCCGACGGTTCGCGTTTGCGATCCGCGCCAAACTCAACGCCCTGCTAAACCGAACCTCGGACCCGGTTGCGGAACTAGACTACTCCTACGAACAGATGCGGGACGAACTCCAGGACGTAACCCGCGGCATCGCCGACGTGACGACGCAGAAGAAACGCCTGGAGATCCACCGAAACCGGTTGCGCTCGAACGTCGAGAAACACGACACGCAGGCCCGGGCCGCCCTACAGGAGGGTCGTGACGACCTCGCTCGCCGGGCGCTGGAGAAAAAGCAGGTGAACGTCAGCCAGATCACGGAGCTGACGGGCCAGATTGACGACCTGCAGGAGACCCAGGACCGGCTAGTCGGCAAGCGGGCCGAGCTCAGCAGCCAGATAGAGCAGTTCCGGACGAAAAAAGAGACGATGAAAGCCCGCTATCAGGCCGCCGAGGCGTCGGCGCGGGTCTCGGAGGCCTTTACGGGCGCTGGCGATACGATGGCCGACGTGCACCGCTCCATCGAGCGCGCGACGGAGCGCACGGAGCAGATGGAGGCGCGCGCGGCCGCGCTGGAGGAACTCGAAGCGAGCGGCCAACTCGAATCGGTGCTCGACGAGGGCGATTCGATCGACCAGGAACTCGACCGCCTCTCCAGCGAGCGGGCCGTCGAGAACGAACTGGCGACGCTGCGGGCCGAGATGGACGAGCGCGAGGCAGTCGAGGAAGCCGCGTAAGGGACTAGTCACCCGGCGGTCGGGTCGCCCGTGCGGCGGATAGTGACCGCCAGTAACGCGACGCCGACCGTCGCGACGCCGGCGAGCAGCGCCCAACTGGCCCGAAACGAGATGGCGTCCGCCAGGAACCCGAACGCCGGTGGCGCTAGGAGTGCCCCGCCGTTCAGCGCCGTCTGGCCGCCGGCAGTGGCCGCGCCCACTTCGTCAGTCGGGACCAGCGCGGTCATGCAGGCGTAGTACAGCCCCGTAAAGCCCAGAACTGTCGCGCCGACACCGACCAGCGCCGCCATCGCGACCGGTTTCGGAAGCCCGGGAATCGCCAGCGCAGCCAGCAGGAGGACGCCGAGAGTCGCCTGCCCGAGCAGTACGAGGGCGTTGGCCCGCGCCTCCGGCTCCGTTCGGCGGTCGGCCACCCACCCGGCGACGACGCGGCCCCCGCTCCCGGACACCTGCATCGCGGCGAAGCCCGCGCCGGCGACGGCGACGGACACCTCCACGGCGTCGGTCAGGTACAGCGTCGCGTAGCCGACCGTGGTGAACAGTGCCGCGCCCAGAAAGAACCCGGCCCCAGCGAGTGAGACGTAGGCGGTGTTCCGTCCGAGCGCCCGGACGTCGGGGAGTTGCCACTCCCCGCCCGGCGTCCCGCTGTATCCCAGCGCGAACAGAAGCGCGACCGCGACCGCAAGGCCGCCGACGAGGAGAAAGCCCAGATTCCAGGCACCGACCGACGGAGCGAAACTGACGACGAGCACAGCCGCGACGCCGCTTCCCCCGGTGACGCCCACCTGTTTGATTCCCATCGCACGCCCGCGGATGGCCGCGGGGATGGTCGTCACGATTGCGCGGTTCGTCGCTGGCATCGCCGTTGCGTAGGCAGCCCCGAGAACGCAGGCCGCCGCGAGCAGGGGGTAGTACGAGCCGGCGAGACCGACGGCAACGACGCCGAGCGCCAGCGCCAGCAGCCCACCCACCAGCACCGGTTTTTCACCGGCTCCGTCGACGACGGCACCCACCGGGAACAGGGCGACCGTGTACCCGAGCGTTCCGGCCGTCACGACGAGTCCGACCTGGAACCGGGAGAGCCCGATGGCGTCGCTCAGCAGCGCTGTGCCCGCGAACAGCGCGTAGAAACAGGTGCTCGCGATCGTTTGCCAGCCGGTCAGGAGTCCGAGCTGACGTGCCGAAGACGTCATTATCGGGCCGCTGCGCCCGTCATTCGTGGTGTGATGGGGCCGCCGCTTCGACGGCCTCGCAGGCCAGCGCCTCGAAGTCGGCCTGGTCGGGGACGACGTCGACCGAGATGCCGGCGTTTTCGGCCGTCTCCCGCGTCGGCTCGCCAATAGTGCCGACAATCGCCCCGTTCAGCCCGTCGATGGCGGCCTCACGGACGCCTCGGTCCGCGGCCGCATCGAGGAAGTGCTGGACGGTGAGCGAAGAGGTGAACAGCGCCGCGTCGAGGTCGCCGTCGGCCGCCAAGTCCGCTGACTCGCCCGATTCCGGCGGTCGAACCAGCCGGTACAGCACGGTTTCGTGGACGTACGCCCCGGCGTTCTCCAACCCGTCGGTCAGCACCGCGGAGCCGTGGTCCGACCGGGCGACTTCGACTCTTGCGCCGGCCACCGCTCCGGACAGCGTTTCGACGAGTCCCGTCGAAGAGTACTCCGCGGGGATGATGTCGACGCCGTAACCGGCCTCGTGAAGCGCCTCGGCGGTCGATTCGCCGATGGCACATACAGTCATCTCGCCGGGGTCCCAGCCGGCTTCGGCGGCGAGTTCGACGCCGGTCTTGCTGGTCAGGACGACGTAGTCGGCGTCGGTGCGCGGCGTGACCGGGCCGTCGTCGCCGTCACCGTCGATGTCGCCGGCCGCCGCTGGTTCGACCGCCAGCATCGGGTCCGGGACCGGGTCGGCGCCGAGCGATTCCAGCAGTTCGACCGCGTCATCGAGGCGGTCGTCGGCCGGGCGGAAGGCGGCCACGCGAAGGCGGGGTTCCTCGCGCATCAGTACCCCTCCAGAAACTCCACCACCCGCTCGCGCTCGCCGGCCACCTCGCCGATGACGGTGATCGCGGGGGGTTCGATATCGGCCTCATCGCGGACCGAGACGATACTGTCGAGCGTCCCGGTAGCGACTTGCTGGTCCGGCCAGGTCGCACGTTCGACGAGCGCGACCGGCGTATCGGGGTCCATCCCCGCCTCGCGCAGGGCCTCGGTGTACTGCGGCAGTTTGCCGACGCCCATCAGGACGACGAGCGTGCCGCCGGTCGCGGCCAGGGCCTCCCAGTCGACGGCCGATTCGTCCTTCGTTGGGTCCTCGTGGCCCGTGACGAAGGAGACCGAGGAGGTGTAGTCGCGGTGCGTGACCGGAATCCCGGCGGCTTCGGGACCGGCGATGGCGCTCGTGATACCCGGGACGACCTCGACTGGAACCCCGTTTTCAGCGAGATGGGCCAGTTCCTCACCGCCGCGGCCGAACACCGTGGGGTCGCCGCCTTTCAGCCGGACGACGGTGTTGCCTTCTTCAGCCAGTTCCACCAGCCGGGCGTTGGTGTACTCCTGCGGCGTCCACTCGCCGCCGGCGCGTTTGCCCACGTCCTCGCGTTTCTCCTCGGGAATCATCCCGATGATTTCGGGTCCGGGGAGCTTGTCGTGTAACACCACGTCAGCTTCCTCCAGCAGGCGCTTGGCCTTGACCGTCAGCAGGTCCGGGTCGCCGGGGCCGGAGCCGACCAGATACACCTTGCCGGGCGCGGCGTCCGTCATTCCTCGTCTTCCTCCCGTGCCGTCGCGGCGTCGTCGTCGGCGCCCGTCGAGTCCCGCTTGGCCTCGGCGATGAGATCGTCAGCACCCTGCTCGGCGAGTTCCGCCGCGAGGTCCTGTGCCGCGTCGATGTGGTACTCGGCCGGAATGTCACGGCCGACCGACACCTCCTCCGTGCCGTCCTGTGAGAGTACGCGCACTCGCGTGTGGACGACACCGCCTTCCAGGTGGGCGTGGACGCCGATGGGCGCGACACAGCCGCCGCCGAGCTCTTCGAGAATCGTCCGTTCGACGGTCGTCTCGACGCGCGTCTGGGGGTCGTCCAGCCGGTCTTTGATGTCCAGCGCGAGGTCGCCGTCGACGGCGGTCACGGCCAGCGCGCCCTGGCCCGGGGCCGGCACGAACCGGTCTGGGTCGAGGTCGGACATGCCGACGTAACGCGTGAGGCCGGCCCGGTGGAGGCCCGCCTTCGCCAGCACGATGGCGTCGTACTCGACGTCCGGGTCCCGCTCCATCGCCCGCCGTTCGAACTCGGTGAGGTCGTCGAACCACTCCTCGACCGTGCGGTCGTAGGGGTGTTCCTCCTCCTCGTCGGCGTCGGGGTCAGCGTCGTCCCCGTCGCCGGCGTCGCCCTTGTGCTCCTGTTCGGCCTCGTGGCGCTCCTGGTGTTCCTGCTGGAGCGACGGGGCCAGCAGCTTCGCGATGCGCGTGTCGACGTTGCCCCGGAGCGGCTCCACGGTGAGGTCGTCGCGCTCGGCGAGCAACTGCGCCTTGCGTCGCAGGCTCGACGTGCCGACGGTCGCGCCTTCCGGTAGCTCATCGAGCGAGCGGCCGTCCGGCGTCACCAGCACGTCCTCGGCGGCGGCCCGCTCGGGGACCGCCGCGACGACGAGGCGCTCGGGCCGTTCGGTCGGCATGTCCTTCATCGAGTGGACCGCCGCGTCGAGTTCGCCCTCCAGCACCTTCTCGTCGAGGCTGCGAACGAACGCGCCGGTTTTGCCCAGCCGGTGAATCAGTTCGTCCCGGATCTGGTCGCCCGTCGTCTCCACCTCGACGAGTTCGACCGACAGCCGGCGACTGCTCAGCGAATCCCGGACCGTCGCCGCCTGGCGCAACGCGAGGTCCGATCCCCGCGTCGCCAGTCGCAGTGTCTCCCCGCGTGTTGTCATACCCGACACTCCACGGTCAGCGCGTAAAAACGCACTTCTTCGTCGATTCGATGTCGTTACGCAGTCGTCTCGGGGAGCACAGTTCCGAGCACGCACTGCGAAACGAATCCCGCGGCGAACGTCGTCGCGCCGCCGGCGACGAGGGCGAAGTCGATCAGTCTGTTGAGCGTGTCGACGGGACCGACGCTTACCGTGAGGACTACGTACGCGTGCAGGAGCACGTACATGATCGGCAGAAAGACCGCCGTACAGAGCACGCCAGCAGCCGTCGCACGTCTAATGATCGGCGGGGCACGTCTACCGACCGGGAGGGAGGTGGCCAGGGCCATCGAGTGTGCGTTGTGGGCGATAGAAGTAGTTCTATTGGAAAACGCCACGGGCCGCTACAACTGTTACCACGGCTCGTTTTTCAGCCCGAGCAGGTAGGCGAGACCGTTGGTGACGACGTGTAACACCGGCGTCGCGACGACAACAACGACCAGCACCGGGAGCGTAAACGTCTCGGTGAACCACGACGGCGCGGCCACAAGCGCACAGAGCAACGCCCCGACGACGAAATCCAGTTGATCCAGTCCGGGGAACGCGGCGCCGCGCTCGCGGCCCGTCCGGCGTTTGAGGAATGACGCGCCGATGTCCCCGAGCATCGCGCCGAAGGCGAGTCCAAGCCCCGCACGGAGCGGAAACGTCGGGAGGTCGGTTCCCAGGGCAGCGCTCACGCTGGGCGCGGCCTGTGTCAGTCCGAGCGCGAGCAGCGTCCCGGCGGCGGTTCCGATCAGCGTCCCGCGCCAGGTCTTGCCGTCGCCGAGCACCCGCCGCCCGCCCCAGGTCCGACCGCCGTCTATCGGTCTGCCACCGCCAGCGAGTACCGCGGCGTTGTTCGGGATGTACGCCGGCAACATCGCCCACAGCGCCCAGACGACCGTGTCGACCGTCTCCATATCCCCGCCGTCTGGCCCCGTCGTCTTAACCTGTGTGGCTTCCTGGTGCAGTTACGGTAGCCCGGAGACGGCGACTGCGAACACAGAGCTATAGTAGCCATTGAAAATCAATGCACACCTGATCGCACTGCTGTCGTGCGATCAGTGTGTAAATTGTTTCAATTGTTACTATAGGGAGCACACGGACACGTCCACACCTGCGGCTAGCCACGAATCTAAAAAGAGCGAGAGCTGGCCTCAGAACGGCGCTTCGGGGCCTTCGTCTTCGTCGCCGCCAACGTCGCCGCCGCGGGACTCGCCGGGGAACGAGGGGCTCATGCCGCCGCTGCCGCCGGACATCCCTTCCTGCTGTTCCATCCCGGTGCGTGCGGTGACCTCGTTGATCTCCGGGATTTCCTTGGTCATGCGCGTCTTGATGGCCTGGATGGTCATCGGCGAGATACCACAGCCGGAACAGGCGCCGCCGAGGCGGATCGTGACGCTGCCTTCCTCGCGGTCGATCTCCTCGATGGCCGCGCTCCCGCCGTGCATCTGAATCTGGGGGAAGTTGCGGCGCAGGAAGTTCGTGATTCGCTCGCGCAGGTCGTTGGCGTCCTCAGTCTCAGTGCTCATAGTGAATTGTATTCCGTCCCGGGAGGGCTTAGACCTTTGGACTAACATCTATATCACGGGGGATAAACCGCGACCTGCGGGCACCCGTGCCAGTTACCCCGAACACACCTGAAGCTTCTACCGGCGGGGTGAGTAGACCGTCGTATGACACCCCCCGCTGACGAAACGCGGCTGTTCGAGTGTGAGACCTGCGGCGGCGTCGGCATCGGCGACAACCGACCGAAGTGCTGTGGCGAGCCGATGGCGGCGGCCGAGGCGACGGACGCGGCGGTCAGCGAGCCGTCGCTCGAAACCTTGCTGCAGACCGTCTTCGATATGTCCGGCACCGAGCTGGACGTCTGTCTCTGCGTCATGGAGGGCGGCGAGCTGACCGTGGCGGCGCTGGCCGAACAGATCGGCTACGACCGGAGCGTCGTCGCGCGGCATCTCAACCACCTCGCCGACCTCGGTGTCGTCGAGAAACGCCGGCGCATCAGGCCAGAAGGCGGCCACGTGTACGTCTACACGCCACAGCCGCCCGAAGTAGTGCGTGAGCGGCTCCGCGGAGAGTTCCTGTCGTGGGTCCGGCTGGCGACCGCGCAGTTGGACGACCTGCAGCGCGAGAAGGTCGAGGCGATAGCCGACGCCGGAACCGACGAGCGACAGTGGACCGTGTTTCAGGAGCAGTAGCGGCGACCGCGACGGCTCAGGTTGGGTCTCAGATGCGGTCCACGGTCGCGGCGTAAACGACCGCGAGGACGCCCCCGTAGACGACGTGCCACAGCAGCGACGGCGGCGCGAAGTTCGGGAACGGCGGGGAGGCCGGCGAGCCGATTGCACCGAGCCAGACTGGCATCAGAAGCGCGGCAAAGAGCGCCCAGGTGGCGACGCCCCAGCCGACGCCGAGTCCGAGCAGTTTGCCGGACGATTCCAGACCGAGGACCCTCGCTAGCCCGGCGAACATCACGCCCATCACAGCCCCGTGCGAGAGGTGGACGACGAGACCAGCGGCCGGGCTCGGCGGCGGCGCGAGCCCGTACAGGGACGGGATCGCGACAGCGAGCGTCGCGGTGTTCATCACGAGAATCAAGGCACCCATCACGGCGCTCCCGACGATACCGCCGAGCACGCCGGCTTTCCAGTTGCCGGTACTGACATCGTACGTCTGTGTCGTTTCTGTCGTCGTTGACATGCATACGATTGGTTGCGCCGTCTGTCAAAAGAGCCGGCGTGGCTGTTCGGCCCCGTACCACGTCCCCGGAAGAACTATACACCGCCTCTCGTCGGCCATGGCCAGACAGGGTAGTGTTTAGTTAGTAGCGTTAAGCCATCGAGCGAAGCTCTGCAACCAGTTTTCGGCGGTTTCCGGGTCTACGTGGCTGAAGCAGTTTGAAAACGACGAGGTTCGACGCTTCAGCTCTCGAAAAATCCGTTCAATATCGTTCCGATTTCCGTGGCGACACATCCGAAATCGGAGTCCGGCTCGTTGCAGTGCGGTTTGGAGGTGTTGAGCGCCATCGACGAGAAAGACGGCAGTTTCGACATTGTGTTTTTGGCGAAGTTCGCGCAGAAAAATTTCTGTGAGGGCGGTCGTAGTCGTCGCAAATAGCCGGACGTGAAGCAGTTCGTTCGATTGCGGATCGGCGGCGGCGTACAGCCAGAATTGCTGATCGTTGATCCGAATCACTGTTTCGTCGAGCGCAATTTGATTCGGAGATTTCCCAGATGCTGGCTGTAGATCGGCTTTCTGCACCCAATCGTGGACGGCTTTGCGACTGCGTTGGACACCCAGATCTTCGAGTAATTCGACGGTATTCGACAGTGACAATCCCGCAACGTGCGATTGAATACCCAACGCCATCGCCGACTCGGGTGTCCGCTCGCGCTCCACAAAATCCAAATCAATCCAGTCTCTATCTCCGCTGAGGCGGCTGATTTCTGGCATAGGCACCAAGAAATCCGTCCG